>FSSH01000144.1_pt2 | contig 148360 bp, 146 predicted proteins | sample 1166101 | NCBI WGS metagenome assembly FSSH01 (sample SAMEA32972668, study PRJEB13176) | freshwater metagenome | biome: Drinking water system; feature: Biomass in drinking water that filtered by 0.45 um membrane; material: drinking water | place: USA | collected 2012-12-20 | depth 0 m
CGACTTTTTTATTATTCGTTTGCATGTTTAAGTTTTAATATTCATGACTAAAACGGGTACAATTTAACCCTATAAATGGGCTTAATTTTAGCCTTATTACATAAGGTTAATCGATGAAAAAGTACAGCTTAATTGGCATAATTTGTATTGGCATAGCGCTAGCAGGATGCGGCAATCAGAATGCCTCAAGCGAAGCGCCAGAGTCTGCAAGCTTAGCCGCGCCAATTGGCAAAATGGCGATGGCTAAAGATGCCAGCAATAGTGCCGAACAAAGCTTAACTGAGATGAGTGAGCCAATGGCTGATAATGTTGCTAAAAAATACATCGCACTGCGCCATCATTTGCAAATCGAAAATGTGGCTGAGAACATGCAAGCCAACTTTGACGCCGCACTCAAACATTGTGAAGCGCTTAACTGCCAATTATTAAGCGCAAATTACAACCGAGAAACCGAATACAGCCCGCCATCTGCCAGCTTAAGTGTACGTTTACCACCCAGAAATGTATCTATTTTTTTAAGTGGTCTAGCTAAAAATGGCGAGGTGCTGCAGCACAATCGAGATAGCGAAGATAAAACCATTCAAGTGGTGGACGCAGAAGCGCGCATTAAAAATCTAACCGATTTGAGGGATAGACTGCGCTTGATGTTACATGATAAAACAGCTAAGTTTAAGGACATTATCGACGTAGAGCGTGAGCTATCCAACACACAAGGCGAGTTGGATAGCATTGCGAGCGTTCGAAAAATGTTGGCGTTAGAAACTGATTTAGTCGCTGTGAATATTGATTTTACTGCCGCACAGGGCGTTACCGAGCAAGGTTTTTTTGCCCCAGTTGCACGCGCATTTAAAAATGCGGGGCAAGTGTTGATGGAAAGCATTGGACAGGTCATTACTTTCGTGGTGGCTGCAATTCCGTGGCTATTTATTGGTATTTTTGCGCTTTGGATTGTGCGTAAGTTTTGGCGTAGGTCTAAATCTTAAGCCCAAATCTAATGAATCATTAAATTATCTTAGTCGGTTTAAACCCCAACAAAGTGACAGATTGAACAAACTTGAACCCTACTAATTTATAGTGTTTTGATGAAACACGTTACTAATATTTCTTTCCTACATTTATGCTTAACTGCAGGCTTTTTGGCGTGTTTTAATCTGGCTGCCTACGCAGAAAATGCGACTTCAGATTTTATGTCTGAAGACGATTACATGGGTGAAGTGCCAAAAGTATTAACCGTATCGCGCTTATCACAAGCAGCAGCAGATGTCCCTTCTGCGGTAACTGTAATTGACCGTGAAACAATTCGTGCCAGTGGCATTGTTGATTTGCCCGAGATTTTTCGCTTGGTACCAGGTATGTATGTGGGTGCCAATGCAGGCTATGTGTATAACACGAATCACGCGGTTAGCTACCATGGCATTACATCTGCTTATGCAGGCAATATGCAAGTGATGATTAATGGGCGTTCGGTATACAGCCCATTGTTTGGCGGTGTCAATTGGAGCGAGCTGCCGATTGCGATTATTGATATTGATCGCATTGAAGTCACGCGCGGTCCTAATGCCGCAAGTTACGGCGCAAACTCTTATTTTGGGGTGATCAACATCATTACCCAAACCCCAGACGAAGCACCCGCTAATAGCGTGCTTGCAACGCATGGTAGTGGTCGTAATGAAGCATTTTATCGCCATTCTGGCAAATTAGACGCGCTGAGTTATCGTTTTACAGCAGGTTATCGCCAAGATGATGGATTGGACGACAGAAATGATTTTAAACGCACACGGTTTATTAACTCGCAGGCGGATTACCGCATCAACCTGAAAGACACGCTAGAGTTTGAATTGGGTATTGCCGATGGTGCGCGTGGCGAAGGCAATATTGAGAATGATCCTTTTATTTTTTTGCCACGTACCAAACAAATTAACAATCACTATGCATTAATACGTTGGCGACATCATATTTCTGATACCAGCGATTTCACGCTACAAGCTTTTCACAACTATGACAAATCAGATGATGAAACAACTTCAGTCAATTTAAGGCCAATAATAGCGGCAATAAGCCCTGTTGTCGCCGCCAGTTTAGTTAACGATAATTTGCAGGTTAATAATGCTGTTGTTCAAAAGCGCACTGATATAGAAGCGCAGCAAACGTTTGCTTTGGGTAAACAAATTCGAGCAGTTTGGGGCGGCAGCATCAGACAAGATTCGGTTTATGCGCCAAATTATTTAGATTCTAGAAAAACCGATTACTTTAATCTGCAACGGATTTTTGGCCACGCAGAATGGCGTGCACATGAAAAACTAACAGTAAATGCAGGCGCACTAATTGAGCATAACGATTTTACTGGAACCGACACCTCACCCAGAGCCAGCCTAAATTTTAAACCGCACCCAAATCACACTTTTAGAATAGGCGCATCTAGCGCATTACGCACACCCAATTATGTAGAAGAACGGTTTAGAGATAGATTGGTGGTACCCACCACATTAGCCAACCCTAACACGCTTATTTTTCAATATAGAGCAAACACAGGCAATTTAGCGCCAGAGCAAATTATTTCACGCGAATTCGGTTATTTAGGCAAAGTGGGTCGCTTGCAATTAGATGCCAGATTATTTAGCGACAAGATTAGCGATGTGATTAGAGACGCAGACCGAACAGATTTAGTCGTGCCACCCAATGCTGTGCTATTGAATCCATTTCTTGATGCGGACATTGTAACAAATGTGAATCGCGGCGGCGCCGAGGTAAACGGCATAGAATTTCAGGCAAATTGGCAATTAAGTCGCAATACCAATCTGCTGGTGAACCATGCTTATATTCATATTCGCGAAACTGAAGAAGGCTTAAAGGGCGACTACGTCAGTTCAGCGCCTCGTAACACCTTTAGCGCTTTGCTAACACACCGTTTTAATCGGCAATGGGATGCCAGTTTAGCCTACTACCAAACGAGCCAGACTGACCTTTTGGGGGATGGCAATAGCGTTGATTTAGTCCGAAAATCAGATCTAAGAATAGCTCGAAAATTTGAAACTGGTCGCTGGAACGGCGAAGTAACGATGGTGATTGAAAATTTGTTTAATAACCACTATGAAGAGTTTGCCCAATACAACACGTTTGAGCGCCGTGGCCGGATGAATGTAAGGCTGGATTTTTGATGCATTTTGAGTGTTAACTTAATGGTATATAAAGTGATACATATTGTTTAATCAGACTAAAAACCATTTTTTATCAAAAAAATTAATGCTGTTAGCATTAATTGCATATTTGTGTTGCCCAATGATATCGCATGCATATACTGGCGTTACCATTATTTTAAGCGCGCCATCGCAAGCTTATTTAGAATTTGTAGACCGTTTTAAAGAAGAGTTAATTGCCACAAAAAACACCGCTTTGCGTGTTAAAGTAATTGATTTGCAAGACTCAGAAAGGCCGGTTGTCGCAGAAAATAGCGAGTTAGTGATAGCACTAGGTGTAAAGGCGCTAGAAGTATCTAGCAAGTTAAAATACACCACGCCAGTATTGGGTGTTTTTACACCACTCCCTACTTTTAATAAATTTTTAGAATCCAGTCGGCGCGATTTAGGCAGTTTTAGTGCAATTGTTTTAGATCAACCCTATTCACGGCAAATGTTGCTGATTAAAACTATTTTGCCAGAAGTTAAAAATGTAGGCGTCATGCTGGGCAAAACTTCATCTCAATATTACGAGATAGTGAGAGATGCAGGGGAGAAAAAAAACCTTAATGTATCGATTGAAACCATTAAACAAGAATCTGAATTGATTCCGAAATTGCAAAAATTATTAGATAGCAACGATGTACTGATGGCGATTCCTGACCCCGTTGTGTACAGCCGCGAAACAGCGCAAGCTATTTTGTTAACCACTTATCGGCATCAAAAACCCGTGTTCGGCTATTCACAATCGTATGTTCGCGCAGGTGCTTTAGCTGCTGTTTACAGCACAACTAAACAGCTAGCCAAACAAGCAGCAGAAATCGCGATCAAAACGCAAGCTGCGCCTGGTTTGCTTCCGCCTCCGCAAGCGCCTCGATATTTTTCAATTTCTGTTAATTACCAAGTAGCGCGCTCACTCAATATTACGGTTGCCGATGAAGAAAATGCTTACAAAAAATTGTTAGATGCGGAAGCAAACCAAAATGAATAATCCTTTCGCAAACTCGTCTAACGAAAAAAAATTGGCTGAAAAATCTTCAAATGAAAAGAGCATAACGACTGTTGGCAAAAGTAACCAGAATCAGGCTATTTTACCTCAGTTGGGATTCAACAACTTAGGTATTAAATCGCGCGTGATTTTACTGGGCACAGTACCCGCCATGTTGTTTGCAATTATTTTAGCAGGCTATGCAATTTCAAATGTATTTGGTGTTCTCAATCAATCACTTAGTGATCGTGGTCGCATTATTGCATCACAACTGGCACCAGCCGCCGAATACGGTGTGATTTCAGGTAATCGCCAAATTCTGCAAAAATTAGTCCAACAAGCTTTAGTGAATGAACAAGAAGTAAGAACCGTGTTGGTGATTGACAGCAAAGGTATCGTGCTGGCATTAAGCGGCCGGCCACTGGCACAAGAGTTGATTAACCGGATCGATAAAGACAATATCAACGAATTCAGACAAAAAAACAGCACTATATTTACTGCACCCATTACCCGTAGCTTGGTTGAGATTGAAGACTTTACTAGCCCATACGATGCTGAGCGAGATACATACAAAAGTGAACAACCCATGGAAATTGGCCAAGTTTATGTGGATTTAAGCAATCAAACCTTGCAAAGTTTAAAGCAAGACTTAATCACTAAAATTTTGTTAATTGGTTTGTTTGGCTTATTTGTGAGTGTAATAATTGCCTGGTGGATTGGCCGCAATATCACCAAACCGATTCAAGAAATTGCCTATGCAGTGAATAAAGTAGGTGAAGGTATTTTTGCACAAACCATCACCGAAAACTCTAGCGGCGAACTAAAAACTTTGCAAAAAGGTTTTAATTCCATGTCTACCAGCCTTAAACAAGCGTATGACATGATGCAAGAAAAAATTAATGATGCAACCAGCATGTTACGCTATCAAGCGCAACATGATGATTTAACGGGCTTAATTAATCGGCGTGAGTTTGAAGCAAGGCTTGAGCGCAGCTTAAAAAATGTGTACGAATCCAATGCGCAACATGTATTTTGCTATATGGATTTAGACCAGTTTAAGTTGGTGAACGACACTTGCGGCCATGCCGCAGGTGACGAATTACTCAAGCAGGTTAGCACATTGTTTGCCAACCGCATGCGCGATAGAGACACTTTAGCGCGTTTAGGTGGTGATGAATTTGGCTTGTTATTAGAAAACTGCAGCCTTGCCGATGCCGACCAAATTACCAACGCCATATTAAAAATCGTGCGCGATTATCGCTTTATGCATGATGATAAAATTTTTAATATTGGTGTCAGTATCGGCATTGTGGTGGTGAATGCTAGCTTTGAAGGTGTCAGCGATATCGTTCATGCGGCTGATTCAGCTTGCTACTCAGCCAAAAAAGCCGGTCGCAATCAAAGCTTTTTATTCAGCGCAGGCGATCTCGAGGTCACTCAGCGTCGTATCCAAGTAGCAGCAATTTCTGACATTACCGATGAAATTGATGATGAACAATTTATGTTGTATTGCCAGCCTATCGTGCCATTGTCTATTCACGTACCTGCGCAACATCATTACGAAGTATTAATTAGAAAAGTGAGCGCTGATGGGCAAATTATATTGCCAACATCGTTTATTCCATCTGCTGAGCGCTATCATTTAATGCCCAATATTGATCGTTGGGTCATTCGCAATACATTCGCCGCCTACCGCGAAATGCTTGACAAAAGCCTAGAGAAATGCAATTACGTCTTTTCAATTAACTTATCTGGCACCTCGCTAGGTGATAAAAGCTTACTTGGCTTTATCCGCGAGCAATTGGTGATTTATGCGATACCGCCAACATCCATTTGTTTCGAAATCACAGAAACTTCAGCGATTGTGAATCTCAAAAATACCATTCAATTATTTACGGCATTAAGAAAATTAGGCTGTAGCTTTGCATTAGATGATTTTGGCAGCGGCATGTCATCTTTTACTTACTTGAAAAATTTCGAAGTAGATTACTTAAAAATTGACGGCGCATTTGTAAAAGAAATGCACACCAATAAAATTGATCATGCGATGGTACGCTCGATTCATAGCGTGGCAGAGGCCATGAATATTAAAACTGTGGCTGAATTTGTAGAAAATGAAGCGATTTTAAAAGAGCTAAAATTAATTGGCGTACATTATGGGCAAGGCATGCATTTAGGCTCGCCTGTTGCGATTAAAAAATTGATTGAGAATTTTTCACAATTAAACTCATAATGGCGTTTAGTTAATCACGCGCGCCACGCAATATTTATTTAGCCCATATGATTGAAACAGACCGATTCATTACCCCAGAAGCCGCTAGCCCGCAAGAAGAGGCGATTGAGCGCGCCCTGCGTCCCAAAGTCTTAGATGAATATGTTGGCCAAGAAAAGGCGCGCAGCCAGTTAGAAATTTTTATTAATGCCGCGCGTGGCAGAAGTGAAGCCTTAGACCATGTGCTGCTGTTTGGCCCACCCGGCTTAGGCAAAACCACTTTAGCGCATATTATTGCACGCGAAATGGGTGTTAACTTACGACAAACCTCAGGCCCAGTGCTAGAACGCGCTGGCGATTTAGCGGCCCTGCTCACCAATCTAGAACCGAATGACATACTATTTATTGATGAAATTCATCGCTTAAGTCCTGTAGTAGAAGAGATTCTGTATCCAGCGATGGAAGATTACCGTTTGGATATTATGATTGGTGAAGGGCCTGCGGCAAGAAGCGTCCGCCTTGATTTGCCGCCTTTTACACTGGTTGGCGCTACCACGCGCGCTGGCATGCTCACTAATCCGTTGCGTGACCGTTTTGGTATTGTTTCGCGCTTAGAATTTTACACTTCAGAAGAATTGGGTAAAATTGTGCATCGCAGTGCAGGTTTATTAGAAGTGCAAATTACAGCGACTGGCGCATTAGAAGTCGCTAAGCGATCACGTGGCACTCCGCGCATTGCGAATCGGTTATTGCGCCGCGTGCGCGATTACGCACAAGTGAAATCAGATGGCATTGTGAGTAGCGAAGTGGCAGATGCTGCGCTTAAAATGTTAGATGTGGACAGTCTTGGTTTTGATGTGATGGATAGAAAACTATTGCAAGCTGTTCTTGAAAAATTTGGCGGTGGTCCAGTCGGCTTGGATAATCTTGCGGCGGCAATCGGTGAAGAGCGCGATACGATTGAAGATGTATTAGAGCCTTATTTGATTCAGCAAGGGTATTTAATGCGCACCCCGCGCGGGCGCATTGCCACAGGCTTGGCTTATCAACATTTTGGCTTACCAGTGCCTAAAACATTGGCAGCAGGTGAAGTTTGGCAACAGTAAACTCGCATCAATGGACGGTACGCGTCTACTACGAAAGCACTGACGCAGGTGGCGTGGTTTATCATGCGCAGTATCTCAACTTTATGGAACGCGCGCGTACTGAGTGGTTGCGACATTTAGGGTTTGAGCACACCACTTTACTGCAAGAGTACAATTGCGTGTTCGTGGTACACAGCATGCAAATTCAATTTAAAAAATCCGCTAAATTAGACGATTTGCTCACAATTAGCAGTGAAATGACTAAAATAGGCCATGGTAGTGTAGAGTTTTTACAAACAATCCAGTTAAATCAACAAACATTAATCACGGCACAAGTGAAATTAGCGTGTGTACATGCGTTAACTTTTAAACCAGTTCCTGTACCGCTTGCCGTAAAACGCAGCATGAAAAATCAAGTAGTGGAGAGTGTATGAACGCAGAAAACGATATGTCTTTGTTAAGCTTAATTTCGGGCGCCAGCTTGCCTGTGCAATTGGTCATGCTGATATTGCTGATTACCTCGCTTTTTTCTTGGTGGTATATTTTTATTAAGGTTGCCACCATTAAGCGCGCAGAAACTGAATCAGAAGATTTTGAAAATAAATTTTGGTCTGGTGGCGATTTAAATAAACTGTACGAAAGTGTGACCGCTGGCCGCCGCAAGCCGCAAGGCATGGCCAGCATATTTGAAGCAGGGTTTAAAGAGTTTATCCGCCACAAACAGCAAGGCAGAATGGAAGTGTCTGACGTGATGGAAGGCTCACGCCGTGCGATGCGCGCTGCTTATAATCGCGAGCTTGACGACTTAGATGCGCATTTACCTTTCTTAGCATCTGTCGGCTCGGTCAGTCCATATATTGGTTTGTTCGGCACAGTATGGGGCATCATGAATTCGTTTCGTGGCTTATCCAGCGTGGCGCAAGCGACGCTTAGTCAGGTAGCACCCGGTATTGCAGAAGCATTAATTGCAACCGCGATTGGCTTGTTTGCAGCGATTCCTGCGGTGATTGCTTACAACCGATTTGCAAACTCTGTGGATAGGCTATCGGTGCGCTACGAAAGTTTTATGGAAGAGTTTACTAATATTTTGCAACGTAAATCATAAGGGATAAAAATGCGTACTCGCAAACGCCGTATGATGAACCAAATTAACGTGGTGCCTTATATTGATGTGACATTGGTGCTGCTGGTTATTTTTATGGTGACAGCACCCATGACCAACCCTGGTGTAGTTGATTTACCTAAAGTGGGTCAAGCGCTAAAGCAAGTTGCCGCGCCGATTATTGTGACGGTTAAAAAAGATGGTTTAGCGGAAATTGACGGCAAAAAATTTCAGCGTGACGCCCTATTGTTTGAAATAAAAAAACAATTAAACACGAAAGATAGTGCCAATAATCCACGCTCGGTTGTGGTGGCGGCAGATGAAAAAACACCTTATGGCAAAGTGATTGAGGTAATGGATTTATTAAAACAAGCCAAGGTTGATAAAGTTGGCTTGCTTTTTAAGCCAGTTTCTTAGGTAAAATCTCAGACTGAACTCTGATCTAAAATGCGATTAACATGCTAAGAAAGCACGAAAACACAGATTCATGGAAAGCTGGTGGTTTGGCGATTGCCGTACACGTGCTTCTCCTGGGTGCGATGCTCGTTTCGTTTAATTGGAAAGCCGCGCACCCCGCGTTAAATGTCACAGAGGTAGAGTTGTGGGATAAGCTGCCTAGCACCAAGCCAATACCTCAAACTATTCCCAAGCCTGAACCCAAGCCAATCATAGAAGAAAAGCCCGAACCGAAACCTGAGCCTATTATTGAGAAAAAACCAGAACCTGAACAACCAAAAGTGGATATTGCGCTAGAAAATAAGAAAAAAGAACTGGAGAAACAAGCAAAAATTGAATTGGAAAAAAAGAAAAAAACAGAACTGGAAAGAAAAATAGCGCAACAAATGCGCGAAGAGGATTTGCAGGATAATAAGGCCGCAGAAAAACAAGCAAATATTGACCGCGAAAAAGCATTAAATAAGTTACAACAAGATTTGCTAAATGAAAACAATGGTGCAGATACTAAAACTGCCAGCGCGGCCAATGCCAGCATTATTGGTGAATATACCGAAAAAATTAAAGCTAAAATTCGCGGCAATGTGAATAAAACATTGTGCGGTGATGGCAACCCAGAATTACGTTTTGATATTGGTTTGCTACCTACGGGCGAGTTAAGCGGCCCGCCCAAGCTGGTAAAATCGAGTGGTAGCGCTGCTTGTGATGATGCTGTTGAGCGCGCTATTGCAGCCTCTCAGCCTTTGCCGCTACCAACCGACCCTGCTATTTATGCAAAATTTAGAAGCTTAAATTTACGGTTCAAACCAAACGAGTAAGCACTCAATTAAATGCAGAAAATTCGATGTAAATAATGCGTTAAGTATGTAACAAATTGTAAATTGAGTAGCATCTATAGCTGTTTGCAGTAGAATTTAATTGAACTTTTAAGCGGATACAACACTAAAAGATAATGAAACTATTTAAATTAATGGCTTTTTTAGCTAGTTTTTTAGCAGCAAATATCAGTTACGCTGCGCTGGATATTGAAATTAGTGGTGGCAGTGCGCAGCAAATTCCAATCGCAATTGTGCCTTTTGCTAATGCTGGTGCCACTAAAGATAAGATGAGTGAGATTATTAGCGCGGACTTAAAAAGAAGCGGCCTATTTAGAGTGTTAGAAACGCGCGGCATGGCGAATTTACCCACGACACCTGCGCAAATTAAGTATGCAGAGTGGGTTGCGCTGCAAGCGCAGGCTTTAACAGTTGGTAATATTGAGCCGATTGCAGGTGGCCGCTTTAAAGTGAGTTTTCAGCTAATGGATGCATTAAAGCAAACGCAATTAGCTGGTATGGATTATCAAATTACGCCCAGCCAAATACGCACAACGGCACATAAAATTGCCGATATCATCTACCAAAAATTAACAGGTGAGCCAGGCGCCTTTGCCAGCCGCATTGCTTACATCACTAAAATAGGCAAGCGCTATGCCTTGCAAGTGGCCGATGCTGATGGCTTTAACCCGCAAACGGTTGTTTCATCCAATGAGCCGATTATTTCGCCTGCGTGGTCGCCCGACGGCAGTAAGTTAGCCTATGTTTCATTTGAAAAGAAAAAACCGATTATTTTTGTGCAATCGCTCACCAGTGGTAAACGCGAAGTTTTGGCCAATTTTAAAGGCAATAACAGCGCGCCATCTTGGTCACCCGATGGTAGTAAGTTAGCGATTGTTTTAACGTATGGTGCAAATTCGCAAGTACACACTATTAATGCCAATGGCGGCGGGTTAAAGTTAATCACAAAAAGTAACGCGATTGATACTGAGCCAGTATTTTCGCCAGATGGCAGTCATATTTACTTTAGCTCAGACCGTGGGGGCAAGCCGCAAATTTACAAAGTGGCAGTTGATGGCGGAACGCCAAGCCGCGTGACATTTGAGGGTGCTTATAACGTATCGCCAAAATTTTCACCCGATGGAAAATCGCTCGCATACATTCGTAATGACGGGGGTAAATTTAAAGTGGCTTTGCAAGATTTGGCAACAGGGCAAGTGCAATTGTTATCTGAGGGAAGTCAAGATGAATCGCCCAGCTTTGCGCCTAATGGCCGTGTGATTTTATATGCGACCAAAGCACGTGGTCGTGGCGCGTTAGCAGCAGTTTCATCTGATGGCAAAGTACGTCAACGCTTAAACGACGCAGTGGGTGATGTGCGCGAACCAGCTTGGGGGCCTTTATTAAATTAGCGCGTATTAGCTAATGAGTGTGAATCAAAAGAATTGACACATTGATTGGTGCGCTAAATAATGATATTCAATTTCGTTTCAATCTTAAGTCCCAATTTGGGCATAAAAAGGAGAGCAATATGACTAAGCAATTTGCAATAAATACGAAATTAATCACAGCACTGGGTTTAGCTGTTTTTTTGGTGGCTTGTAAAAGTACGCCAATAACACCTGCTAAAGTGGAAGACAAAAGTCCAAGCTCAGCATCAACTGCAACCAACCCAAGTGGCGATACCGGCGCTGACGCAAATGCGATCAAGGAAGTAATGGTAGATGGCAACGCTAACGCTTCTGCAGATGGCAATCCATTGCGCGATCCAAACAATATTTTATCTAAACGTAATATTTATTTTGATTATGATAGCGACGCGGTAAAGGCGGAATATCGCCCAATCGTTGAAGCGCACGCTAAATATTTATTAGCGCACCCTGACGCTAAAATGACCCTACAAGGCAACACGGATGAGCGTGGCACACGTGAATACAACTTGTCGCTTGGTCAACGGCGCTCTGTTGCAGTAAAAAAAGCGCTTAACTTGTTAGGTGTGCAAGATACACAAATTGAAACAGTAAGTTACGGCGAAGAGAAAGCTATTCAAAATTGCGCAGGCGAAGCATGCGATAAAGACCGCCGTGTTGATATCGTGCATCAAGGCGAGTAATTATTTTGCTTAACGGTTCATTGAGCAATCTGAAAAAAAATCTACCAAGAAATCTATTGGCGCTGTTGATTGCAACTACCGCAATCAACAGTCATGCCGCACTTTTTGATGATAAAGAAGCGCGTAAAAAGATTTTAGAGGTAGAAGCAAAAAGCCAAAGTAATTTTGATGCTAATCAAACTGCAATTAATGATTTGAAAAAAAGCCAAGCTGCCATCGAAAAGCGGCTTACTGCGATTGAAGCCGTCATACAAGGCCAAGGCTTAGCCGATATGCAAAATCAATTGGAGTCGCTGAAGCAGGAAGTCGCTCATTTAAAAGGCGAGTTAGAGCTGGCTAACCACCATTTAGAAACCACACAACAACGCCAAAAAGATTTGTATACCGATACCGATACGCGCTTGCGTAAAATTGAAAGTGCAGCAGTTGCGCCACCGGTAGCACCTGTTGCTGCAGTTGTGGTAGAAGAGAAAGATGTGAAAGCGTTTGCTGAAGCCGATAGTTTGAGCAAATCTGCCAAGCACAAAGAGGCTTTTACTGCGTTTGATGCTTTTCTTAAAGATTACCCCAATAGCAAGCTAGCGCCTGACGCGCTATATGGCATGGGTTACACGCAATTTGTACTCAAAAACTACAAATCCAGCATTGCTACACAGCAAAAAGTGATTGATTTGCATGCGGAAAGCCCAAAAGTGCCAGATGCTATGTACAGCATGGCAAATAGCCAAATTCAGTTAGGGCAAGTGACCAATGCTAAAAAAACTTTGCGTGATTTAGTGGTTAAGTATCCCGATGCAGAAGTGACGCCCAATGCACAAAAGCGTTTAAAAATGCTGGAAGCATTGAAGTAAGGCTTTCAAATGCTCACTTAACTGATTTTTTCGCGGTAAAATAGCGCCAACTCAACAGTTGGCGTTTTGTTTTTTACGCCCAGAAACATTATTAATGGCTTTAAAAATTTACGAAATATTTTATTCACTGCAAGGCGAAACCAGTCGTTTTGGTTTGCCGACGGTATTTATACGCCTAACCGGCTGTCCGATGCGCTGCACCTATTGCGATACCGAATACGCTTTTAGCGGCGGCAATAATATGGAAATTGCTGATATTTTAAGTAAAACAGCCGAATTTGGTACGCGTTATGTCACTGTTACTGGTGGCGAGCCTTTGGCTCAAAAACAAAGCCTTACGCTCTTAAAAGCTTTATGTGATGAGGGCTATAACGTATCGCTTGAAACGGGTGGTGCCATGGATATTGCGCCAGTTGATACACGCGTGTCGATTATTTTGGATATTAAAACGCCTGCATCCAATGAAGAAAAAAATATGCTTTGGGCTAATTTGGCGCATATTAAATCCAGCGATGAGATTAAGTTTGTGCTGTGTAATCGCGCTGATTATGATTGGGCAAAAGCTAAATTATCAGCGCTTAAGTTAACAGAAAAATGCCCTATACTTTTTTCGCCAAGCTACCATGAACTGAAAGCAGAAGAGCTTGCTAGCTGGGTTTTACAGGATAAATTACCCGTGCGCATGCAAATCCAATTGCATAAAATCCTGTGGGGCGAGAAGCAAGGCGTATGAATAAAAAAGCAGTTGTACTTTTATCTGGCGGATTAGATTCTGCGACTTGTTTAGCGATTGCAAAATCGCGTGGCTTTGAATGCTATTGCTTAAGTTTAGATTACCATCAGCGCCATATTGCCGAATTACAAGCCGCTAATAAAATCGCGACAACGCTTAGCGCAAAAGCACATAAAACCGCCCAACTAGATTTAAGCCTGTTTGGTGGTTCTGCCTTAACGGATAGCGCGATTAATGTGCCAGAAAGCGGAGCTAACCCTATTCCTGCTGGCATTCCTGTCACTTATGTGCCAGCACGCAATACAATTATGTTATCGCTTGCTTTGGCTTGGGCAGAAGTGTTGCAAGCACAAGATATTTTTATTGGCGTGAATGCTTTGGACTATTCAGGCTACCCTGATTGTCGTGGTGAATATGTAGAAGCATTTCAACAAATGGCTAATTTAGCCACCAAAAGCGCGGTAGAAGGCCAAAAAATCACCATTCATGCGCCATTAATTGAGTTGACAAAAGCCGAAATTATTCATTTAGGCATACAATTAGGCGTGGATTATGCAATGACGGTTTCGTGCTATCAAGCCGATGACCATGGCCATGCATGCGGCAAGTGCGATTCTTGCAGATTGCGCAGAGAGGGCTTTATACAAGCCAATATAAAGGATCCAACGCGTTATAAGCTAGCTTAACTTATTCACTCGCCACCTATTTAAATAAATGACTCAACAGACCAATCACGATAATAGCTGGCGCGTTAAAATGTTAGAGCAAGGCTTGGCTCACTTAGGTCAGGCTTTAGTGATTGTATCTAGCCGCGCAGAAGTTTTATTTGCTTCTCATGCAGCAGAAATACTACTCAAAAATCAAAATGGTTTAGCCGTAATTAACCAACAATTAACCGCAGAATTGCCACCAGATAATGTGCGGCTGCAAAATGCGATTAACACCGCGATAGATGCGCAACATACTCAAGACAACTCAATTAGTATTTACATTCATCGCAACCAGCATCCCAGACCTTATTATTTGTCGATTAGCCGTATGCAGAAGCAAGCTGATGAGCGGCGAGACGGACATAGCGTAATGATTTTAATCAAAGATTTAAGTTTGAATTATGAGTTTTGGACAGAAAGATTGAGCGCAGAATTTGGTTTATCGCGCCGCGAAGTAGAGTGCGTTGTGCTGCTCACTGAGCGCAGAAGCGCCAAAGAAGTATCGGAAGTGATGAACATCAGCACAGAAACGGTGCGCCAATACATTAAAAATGTGTTCAAAAAAATGGATGTGCAAAAACAACATGAATTAGTCAGTTTGGCGTTAGAGTATCGCAGAAATCGTTGATTGTTTATCACAATAAAAAATATTTCGCTTGTCAAGATTCTACTTTTTCACGTATAATCCGCGCCTTTCTGCATAACCTTTTCTATTAAAGAGAAATATAGCTATGGTAGTGATTCGTTTATCTCGTGGTGGTTCTAAAAAGAACCCATTTTACAATGTTGTAGTAGCTGATTCACGCAATCGTCGTGATGGCCGCTTTATTGAGCGCGTTGGTTTTTACAACCCGTCAGCAAAAGCTGGTGCAGAAGGCTTGCGTATCGATGAAGCTCGAGTTAGTCATTGGACTAGCAATGGCGCACAACTGTCAGACACTGTTGCACGTTTAGCTAAAACGCATGCAAAGGGCCCAGAAGCCGCGCTTGCTGCTAAAGCTAAAGACGCTGCTAAAGCTGATGCGGCAAAAGCAAAAGCTGCTGCATTAGAAGCCGCTAAAGTGAAAGCTGCTGCAGATGCTGCCAAAGCTGAAGCTGATGCAAAAGCAGCCGCTGAAGCAGAAAAAGCAGCAGAGGCCGCAAAAGCAGCAGCTGAAGTGGTAGAAACACCAGCAGCTGACGCTTAATTGACTCATACTGATTGCTTAAGGCAGTCTTAAGCAATGAGTTCAGTTAAAACGAATAAATCAGCGAATTCTCTGTCAAATCATTTTCCAGAGAACTTGGTAGTCATGGGGCGCATTGTGGCGCCCTACGGTGTTTTTGGGTGGCTGAAAGTTGTGCCCGATACCGAGACGATGGATAGTTTGTTTGATTACGACACTTGGTGGGTTGGCAAAGACAACAATTGGCGCGAGCTAAATGTTGTTGAGGCAAAGATTCATAACGATGTGCTAGTTGTGAAATTGCAGGGTATAGATGACCGCGATACGGCATTTGCCTGCAAAGGGAAACAAGTCGCTGTGCCGCGCGATGCATTACCAGAAACGGCAGAAGATGAATATTATTGGTCTGATTTGATTGGTTTGATCGTTAAAAATCAGCAAGATGTGATTTTTGGGTTGATTACCGATGTGTTTGAAACCGGTGCAAATGATGTAATTGTAGTAAGTGGCGGTCAATTGAATAGTGAGCGTGAGCGCTTGATTCCTTTTACCCCACAAGTGATTTTAGATGTGGATTTAAGTGCGAAAACCATGTTGGTTGATTGGGATGCGGATTTCTAGCATTTAGATGCAAACATGCGCTTTGATATCATTAGTTTGTTTCCAGAGATGTTCGATGCCATCACAAAGTTTGGCATTACATCAAGGGCTGTAGAGCGCAATATTTATGAACTAAATGTGATTAATCCGCGCGATTTTACGCAGGATAATCACAAAACGGTCGATGATAGGCCGTATGGTGGTGGGCCGGGAATGGTGATGTTAGCCGAGCCGCTTGCGCAAGCGATTGATTTAGCGAAAAAAAATCAGTCGAATTTAAGTGTTAAGTCGCATGTTATTCATATGTCGCCAAGCGGTGTGCCGCTGACACATAAAAAAGTGATTCAATTGAGCCAAATGCAAGGCTTGATATTACTAGCAAGTCGTTACGAAGGTGTGGATGAGCGACTGTTAAACGCACTAGTGGATGAAGAAATATCTGTTGGCGATTATGTGTTAAGTGGCGGAGAATTACCCGCCATGGCGTTAATAGATGCAGTGGTAAGGCAATTACCTGGTGTGTTGGGTGATGCAGATTCAGCGGTAGAAGATTCGTTTGTGAACGGCTTGTTGGATTATCCGCATTACACGCGACCAGAAGCCCTATTTTTGGACGGCAGCAAAGAACAAAAGGTGCCTGATGTTTTATTATCAGGTAACCATGCAAAGATTAGAGAATGGCGATTAAAACAATCGTTGTTGCTAACAAGGGCGAAACGCCCTGATTTATTGGCCGCAAGGTCGTTGACGAAAGAGGAAGCTCGGCTGCTTAAGGAAATAGATGCTGAAAGCAATTAGCGCTATTTCCAAGACAAAAGTGCTTCAGAAAAATGTGGATTGCGTTTAGTTACAAGGCGCACGGAACACAGCAACCGGAATGTACAAGTAGTACATGAGGATTGCGAGTACCGCGCTACGCAGTAATCTGAATGCAAGACAGTTTTTTATGAGGTGCTTTTAGCAGGAACAAGCTTTTTTATAATTAAAAGGAGCACAAAGTGGCAGATATTATTAAAATGTTAGAAACGGAAGAGATTGCGCGTTTAGGCAAAAACATTCCAACTTTCGCCCCAGGCGATACCGTAGTGGTTGGTGTAAACGTGGTGGAAGGTACACGTAAACGTGTGCAGGCTTATGAAGGCGTTGTGATTGCGATTCGTAATCGTGGTCTTAATTCATCATTTATCGTGCGTAAAATCTCATCTGGCGAAGGTGTTGAGCGTACATTCCAAACTTACTCACCTTTAATCGCTTCTATTGAAGTGAAACGTCGCGGTGATGTACGTCGTGCTAAGTTGTACTACTTACGTGAACGTTCAGGTAAATCGGCACGTATTAAAGAAAAATTAGTCGCGCGCGAAAAAGAAATTATGGCGCCAGCAGAAAAAGTCTAGGTTCAGTTATTGAATTAGATTTAATGCTTTTTTAGCAATATCAAAAGCCCCAAAACAATTAATACTGTTTTGGGGCTTTTTTATTTGCGTTGGTTTTACTATTTAAGTTAAATTAGTAACTGTATAAATTAATCCTTTAATTGTCTTAATTCATTTAAAACTATGCAGACTAATAACAAGCATGCCCTGCAATATGATGCAATCGTGGTAGTGCCATTTGGCGCCGTGGGTATTGCTGTACAAGGCGTGCAAGTAGTCATTGAATTGTTGGCGGACAAACATCCAGCCAAGCCTGCACAGCACAAAATGGCAGAAAAAGTTGTTCTGCAAATTGAGGCTTATTTTAGCAACGCCTATAACGATTTTAACTTGCCTATCGTTTATAAAGGCACGCCGTTTCAACGTCGCGTTTGGCAAGCAGTTAGTGCGATTCCGTGTGGGCGAGTGCTTACTTACGGCGAAATTGCCGAGCAAATTGGCAGTGGCCCGCGCGCTGTTGCAAACGCTTGCGGTGCCAATCATTTGCCGCTTGTCATTCCCTGTCATCGCGTAGTGGCTAAAAATGGCTTGGGTGGCTATATGCGCGGCCAAGTAGACGGCTTGAAAATTAAAAAGTGGCTACTAAAACATGAGGGTATTAGTTTTCAAAAGAGTAAACCAATGTGGCCGAAATAGATCAAGATAATCATTTAAGAGAGCTAGATACGTTTATCGACCATCTTTGGCTAGAAGATGGCTTATCCAAAAATACACTTGAAAGTTATCGCGCCGATTTAAGCCAATTCCACACCTGGTTGCGTACTCAAAACAAACAGTTATTAAATGCGCAGCAAACAGAAATTCAGCGCTATTTAGCGGTTAAGTTTCCGTCTAGCAAGCCGCGCAGTATTAGCAGGCTGATTGCCAGCATGCGGCGATTCTATCGTTATGCATTGCGCGAGCGTTTAATTTCTGAAGACCCTACACTACAAATCGAATCGCCCAAATTACCGCGTAGTTTGCCTAAAAGCCTTAACGAGCAAGAAGTGACCGATTTGCTCAACGCGCCAGACATTAACCAGCCGATTGGTTTGCGCGATAGAGCAATGCTGGAATTGCTATACGCCAGCGGTTTAAGGGTTTCAGAATTAGTCACCGTCAAAGTCAACGAAGTCAGCACACAAGACGGCGTAGTGCGCGTCACTGGTAAAGGCAGTAAAACACGCTTAGTGCCAATGGGCGAAGAAGCGGCAGATTGGATAGACCGCTATTTAAAATATGCGCGACCAGAGATTTTGCAAAAAAGACTATGCGATGCAATGTTTGTGACGAATCGCGCCGATATGATGACACGACAAGCTTTTTGGCATTTAATCAAACGTTACGCCTTAATTGCGGGCATCAACAAACACATGAGTCCGCATGTATTGCGCCATGCATTTGCCACGCATTTGCTCAATCATGGCGCCGATTTGCGCGTGGTGCAGATGTTATTGGGCCACTCGGATATTTCGACCACGCAGATTTACACGCATGTGGCGCGAGAACGCTTAAAACAACTGCATTCAGTGCATCATCCGCGCGGATAAACGGGACTTAACCCAATATTTTCATCAAATTCTTCAATTACAGTGGCAGCATCCCACGCATCGATGATTTCTTTGGCTGTTACATAATCTGAATCGGCTACGTTAACAGTCACCAAACCAATCGCCGGTATTTCGCCAACGCCACCTTGCAAAAAATCACCGAAAACATAAGCAGAGATTTCTTGATGTTCTAATAGATTTTTGATTAGGTGGGCTTCTATGCTGTTTGCGGCGTTGTAGATGACAATCATTTTTTAGCCTTTTTAATTGGTTAAGTTGCTTTTCGCCACTAGGCGACCCTATTTCTTTTGCTCAGCCAAAAGAAATAGGGAAAAGAAAAGGCTGCCCCACACCACGGCCTACGGCTACCCTCCGCTACTCATCAATAAAGGCGTCTGCGGAACTCGCTGCGCTCAAACAGTCCTCGACGAAATCCCCTTTATTGACTGCGTTGCTCAGCGTGGCGTCAGGGGGTTAAGCATAAATAGCGACAGGAATAACTTGAATAACTGGGCCATCTATATCCCAACTAACTTCAGGAATAACAAAACCTTCACTTAGGCTGAGATTGTTAAGAGCAAGCTTAAGTTGATCTAATATATGCTTTGGCATTTTACTTATCGCTGTATTTCGAATCAGACTAATTGATTCACTGTCGTTTTCTACTGTCCTTGTAACTTTAGCTAGAATGAAAAACTTTCCATCAGCTAAGTTCGACATGTTTGGATCGCTAAGATAGTCTGTATTACAAGTTATAACTGCTTTGCAGAAGTTGTTAGGTAAAGTTGCAGTGAGGTCAATTGTTTTGGATATCTTTAGACTGGTATTGAGGTCGTCCAATTGTTTTTTTATGATTGACAATTCACTCGGCTTTGCAGATTTTTGTTTATTAACGTTACTTGAGTTAACCTCAAACTTTAAAGCTAATTCAATTAGTTGTGAAAAATTATCAAGAGCCTCAATAATAGGATTTTTTGATAAAATTGCTTCGAATTCAATAAAGTCTCCAGGTTGCGGGTGTGAGTTCTCTTGAATAGTTTTTAAGACGTTTTTATCAACTAAAATATTTCTTAGCTGATAAAAAAGAGATGCTGGCGTATGTATCCGTTCTTCTGATGTAGCTTTTCCCTGAGAGTTGTTATTTGTAGTTTTTTTATTAGCTGAGAAATCGATTTTTAATAACGTTGAAAAAGCTGAGTTTAGGCCAAATTGTGCTGAAGCTTTTTGAGATTCGTCGTGATGTAGATTTGATGACTGATTGACTGAAGTTACAGTGCTAATTCCTCCTTGAAGCATTGCGATTAAATCAAATACGATTATTTGATTTAAATAAACTGGAACAATTAATTTATCCATTTTTTAAATAGCCCTCTCGATTGTTACTCCCAAAGCCTTCAACCCTGGCAATATCGCAGGTTTAGCCACATTAATCTTCACATTTAACGCCTTAAACTCACTCAAAATCAATTGGCAAATATGTTCAGCTAACGCTTCAACCAATTGAAAGCTGTTTTGCCTTAATGTTTCGCGTATGCGTGCAACCACAGCGCCATAATCGATGGTATCTTTAATGGAATCGCTTGTACCCGCTTTGCTTAAATCATAGCCAATTTCAATATCCAAAATAATGGTTTGCTCCACCATGCGTTCCCATTCGGGTACGCCGAGTTTGGTTTGTACTTTGACTTGCTCTAAAAATATGGTGTCCATGATTTTTGCGATGGTTTAGAATGTATGTAGTTAGATTTTAGAGCATCTCGAGAGGATTAAGCAAAGTGAATGAGTTAGGTTTTATTCCAGTTACTATTATCCCAATCGTTTGGATTGTGGCGGCTTATTTAATTGGCTCAATTGCGTTTGGTATTTTGGTGAGCAAATTATTCGGTTTGCCCGATCCGCGCACGGTGGGTAGCGGCAACATTGGCGCGACCAACGTGGCGCGTAGTGGTAAAAAATTACCCGCGATTTTAACCTTGTTGGGCGATGCGTTTAAAGGCTGGTTGCCGGTTTGGCTGGCGTTGCAATCGGGCATGCTGATGTGGGTGGTGGCTTGGGTTGGGTTGGCTGTATTTTTAGGACATTTGTTCCCCATTTTTCATCGCTTTAAAGGCGGAAAAGGCGTGGCGACTGCATTGGGCATTATGCTGGCAATCTCATTAATGCTGGGTTTGGCGGCTTTGGTGACGTGGGCGATTGTGTTTGCAATTTCGCGCTATTCATCATTGGCGGCGATTGTGGCGGCGGTTTTATCGCCAATTTACGCGTGGCTTTTGCTACCATATAAAGATTACGTGATGTTGATGTTTGTAATTGCAGTGATGCTGGTTTGGCGACACAGAACGAATATTCAAAAACTGCTGGCTGGCACAGAAGCTGGCTTTGGCAAAAATAAAACTTAACCTCAAAAAACTTAACCAATTTTTGGGGTTAAGTTTTTACAACCTCTGCCATTACGGCGCTTTTAATTCCGCTAAATCCCACCTTGGCTTAACGCTGACGCTGTAATTGTGTGGTGATTCGCCAGATTGTACTTGTGATAACCGTATCGCTTCGAGTCGCATCGCGCCAGCAAACGCAATCATCGCGCCGTTGTCTGTGCAAAACTCCAAACGCGGATAACTGACTTTGCATAATTTGCGCTTAGTCATGGCATTTAATTTTTCGCGCAATCGCGTATTGGCACCCACACCGCCAGAAACCACCAAATTATCCAAACCCGTTTCGCGCAGGGCGCTCATACATTTTGTGGTTAAAATTTCCGTCACCGCTTCTTGGAATTCCCAGGCAATATCGGCTTTAATCGAATCTGTAAGCGGTTGATTATTATTAGCCAAAGTTAAAACCGCTGTTTTTAATCCGCTAAAACTAAAATTCAAATCTTTGCTGCTTAACATGGGTCTGGGTAAAATAAATTGTGCTTTTCCAGTAGAGGCAAGTTTTGCCAGCGCGGGACCGCCGGGATAACCTAAGCCCAATAATTTTGCCGTTTTATCAAAGGCCTCACCTGCTGCATCATCCAGTGTATCGCCCAATAATTCGTATTGGCCAATGCCATCAACGCGCATGAGTTGGCTGTGACCACCAGATACCAGCAGCGCCACAAATGGAAATTGTGGTGGATTTTCTTCTAGTAAAGGCGCAAGCAAATGACCTTCTAAATGATGTACGCCAACGCTGGGAACACCCAAAGCAAAAGCCAACGATTGCGCAATGCTTGTGCCAACCAATAATGCACCAGCCAAGCCTGGACCTTGCGTGTAAGCAATGCCATCAATATCGGTCAAGGTTTTGTTGGCTTGTTTCAGTACGATTTCGGTTAGCGGCAATGCGCGTTGAATGTGGTCGCGCGAGGCGAGTTCTGGCACTACGCCACCAAATTCGGCATGCATGGCCACTTGTGAATGTAGCGCGTGTGACAATAAACCGTGTTGCGTATCGTAAAGCGCGACACCTGTTTCGTCGCAAGATGATTCAAAACCTAAAACCAACAAATGATGATTCCTGACAAATGAGTGAAAAATTAAGCGAATTTTGTCGTTAAGTTGTACCATTTAGAATGTAAATGCACAAAATCATTGAACAAAAGCAATTATACGATTAAAATAGAGGACTTTTCTTAAGTTTCTAAACAGAAGCTTGAATGTTAATTTGAAGTAATTGCCGATAAGAGAGAACGAATGTCTAGTGTACGTGTAAAAGAAAATGAGCCGTTTGACGTTGCATTGCGCCGTTTTAAACGCTTAATTGAAAAAACAGGTTTGTTGAACGACCTTCGCGCACGCGAATTTTACGAAAAACCAACTTGGGAACGTAAACGTAAAGCTGCCGCTGCGGTTAAACGTCAATATCGTCGTTTACGCAATCAAACATTGCCAGCAAAACTTTATTAAGTTTAAGCAGTGGGCCAGAATGATGTAGCGGACAATCAAGCCGCTGATACAGCTCAAAATGAAGTGCCTGCATTTTTGCATATTGCAGATCGATTTATTGCCTTAGCCAATGAGCAAGCGCAAGAAAAAGATTTGGCAACAGCAAGTGCAGGCTTTTTGTATGCTAACGCGCGTTTTACGGCTTTTTTGGTTGCTTCACAATGTGGAACGCCAGAAGCGCTTGAAGCAGAAAAAGCCGCAGCGATTGAGTATTTTGTGAATCAATACGCGCAGGCGCTCACTAGCAATATCACCGATTATCAAAAAAACTTTGCGCAATACTTTAGCAAGTAAGTTGCCATGACGCTTAAATCCAGCATTTCAGAAGACATGAAAACCGCCATGCGCGCCAAAGATAGTGCGCGTTTAGGCACGATACGTTTGTTGCAATCTGCAATTAAACAGCGTGAAGTCGATGAGCGTATTGAGCTTCAAGATGCTGATGTGATTGCGGTGATTGAAAAAATGCTCAAACAACGCCGCGATTCGATTGCTGCGTTTGAATCGGCTAACCGCATCGATTTAGCTGATATTGAAAAATATGAAGTCACCGTGTTGCAAACTTACATGCCAAAGCAGCTAAGTGATGACGAACTGAATCAAATCATCACGCAAGTAATCGCCGATTCAGGCGCAACTGGCGCAAAAGATATGGGTAAAGTAGTTGGGCTAGTCAAACCTCTAGTTGCTGGGGTGGCCGATATGGGTAAAGTGTCTGGTCTGATTAAATCGCGGTTAGCTTAAAGCAAATTAGCGATAAAATGAAAAGGGGCGTAAGCTCCTTTTTTGTTTTGTAAATTGGGCTAGAATTATTCACTCATTTTAAGTGTTAAGTATCACATCAACTCACGACAATGGCGTAAATATTTTGATTCCAGAAAGCTTTATTCAAGATTTATTGAATCGCGTCGACATTGTTGATGTGATTGATAAAAGCGTGCCGCTGAAAAAAGCAGGCGCGAATTATTCCGCCTGTTGCCCTTTCCACAACGAAAAATCACCCAGTTTTACTGTAAGCCCGACTAAACAGTTTTATCATTGTTTCGGTTGCGGCGCACATGGAACGGCGATTGGTTTTTTGATGGAATATGCAGGCTTAAGTTTTGTGGAAGCGATTAACGATTTAGCCAAAAATGTTGGCATGATCGTGCCGCAACAAGACTCAACGCCAGCTTCGCGCGAGGCAGATGCAGCCAATAAAACCATCAAATTAGGTTTGCAAGAAACCTTGCAACAAGCCGCCAATTATTACAAATCAGAACTCAAAAAATCAGAACGTGCCATTGAATATTTAAAAGGGCGCGGTTTAAGCGGGGTGATTGCCGCCAAATTTCAAATTGGCTATGCTCCGACTGGCTGGCAGAATTTACAAGGCGTGTTTGCCAATTACGAAAACGATGCTTTGCAAACCGCGGGTTTGGTTGTTGAGAATGAGCTAGGCCGTCGTTACGACCGTTTTCGCGATCGCATTATGTTTCCGATTCATGATCAAAAAGGCCAAGTGATTGGTTTTGGCGGGCGAGTGATTAATCCCGAAGACACGCCAAAATATTACAACTCTCCTGAAACGCCGCTATTTCAAAAAGGCCACGAATTATACGGTTTGTTTGTCGCCAGACGCGCAATTCGCGATGCAGGACGCGTGCTGGTAGTAGAAGGCTATATGGATGTAGTAGCGCTGGCGCAGTATGGGATTGAATATGCCGTTGCCGCTTTAGGAACGGCCACTACGCCGTTTCATATCACTAAGTTAATGCGTCAAACGGATGAAATTGTATTTTGTTTTGATGGCGATAATGCAGGCCGCACTGCTGCTTGGCGCGCGGTAATGAATGCGTTAACAGCGCTAACTGATGGCTTGAAATTGCGTTTTTTATTTCTTCCTAAAGAGCATGACCCTGATAGTTATGTGCGCGAATTTGGCAAAGAAAAATTTGAGCTAGAAATGCAAAATGCGATGCCGCTTTCGCAATATATTATTCAGCATTTAAGCGAGCAAAATCCGCTTAATTCTCAAGAAGATAAAGTAAAGTTTTTAAACGAAGCAGAGCCGATTTTGCGGCAAATTGTAGCGCCAAGATTTTCCCTATTATTGCGTAAGCGTGTAGCAGAAATGGCGGATGTGTCGGATGCAGAAATGCAAAGTTTGTTAAAACTACCTGCGCCCAATAAAGCGCCAGCTAAAGCCACGCAAAAACAATCGCGTGCGCCTTTGTCGATTGAAAAGCGTTTTATATTGATGTTGATGATGCAGCCAAATCTAGCCAAGCCTGAACATCTAAATTTTGGATTGGGATTTGATGAGCAAGACATCTTGCTAAAAGCAGTGGTTAGCGCTGCGCTGCAACAACCACAATCTAAGCCAGCCGCTCTTTTGCATACAATAGAGCCGCAAGTAGAACCGCGATTACTGCGAGAGCTGCAGCGTGAATTGCAATTATTGGATGAAAGTTTGGACTTTGAGCTTGAATTTGTGGGTGCGTGTACCCAATTAATGGAAGCGACACAGCAGAAACGTGAAGGTAACATGCTAGATACGTTAAAAGAGAAGCCATTAAGCGCTTTAACAGTTGAGGAGCGTGAAATGCTGAAGAATTTGACAGCGAAAAAATAATCAGTTTGCGAAACTAACAATGCAAAGCCCATCCTCAAAATAAAGCGCTAAAACAAGCAGTTAAATTAGCCAAATAACACATTAGCAAAACGCCTCTTACCAAAACACGGCATATTTTGCTTAAAATTTAGCACTTTTTGCGGTATAATTTAGGGTTGTTCGTCATAGTCGAAACTTAACAGTGACGAAGCACCGGAATCGAAGAAGTAGTTTCATAGAATAGGATCAGGCATGGCCAGACCAAAATCAGATAAAACATTAGAAAAAGAGCGTAATAAGCTAGCAGCAGAAGCGGCACTTGACCCTGCGGCAGTTGCCTTAGACGCGGAAGCACGCCGAACGCGCTTGAAGTCGCTTATTATTTTAGGTAAAGAGCGCGGCTACTTAACTTATGCCGAAATCAATGATCATTTACCTGATGACACACAAGATTCTGAGCAGATTGATGGCATTATTGGTCTAATCAATGATATGGGTATTCAGGTGTACGAAGAGGCACCTGATGCTGAAGTATTGTTAATGTCTGATGCGCCGCCACCCGTAACTGACGAAGATGCTGTAGAAGAGGCTGAAGCGGCGCTAGCCACGGTGGATTCTGAGTTTGGCCGCACAACCGACCCTGTGCGTATGTATATGCGCGAAATGGGTACCGTTGATTTGCTGACGCGTGAGGGCGAAATTGAAATTGCCAAACGGATAGAAGACGGCCTAAAACACATGGTGCAGGCGATTGCTGCTTGCCCAACGACCATTGCCCAATTATTGGATATGGTGGACAAAGTTGAAAAAGATGAAATCAGCGTTGATGATTTAGTTGATGGCTTAATCGATACCGATATTGGTTTAGATGACGCGATGGCTGCGGAAGCGGAAGAAGACGAAGAAGATGACGCCGACGATGAAGACGATGATGATGAAGATGGCGCAAAAGCTGCCGCCATTTCTGCAGAAGCTTTAGCTAAGTTAAAAGAAGAAGTGTTAAAACGCTTTGCGGTAATTCGCAAAGCAAACACAGAAATGAATACGATTCGCGAAACAAAAGGCTCACAAGATGCAAGCTATAAAAGACTGCATGAAGCTGTATTAGAAGAGCTAACCGCGTTCCGACTCTCTGCCAAACAAGTTGAAGCCTTGTGTGAGCAAGTGCGTGGCTTGGTAGAAGAAGTGCGTGGCCATGAGCGTAAAGTGATGGATTTTTGTGTGGAAAAATCTGGCATGCCACGCCCACATTTCATTAAAAGCTTTCCTGGTAATGAAATCAATTTAACTTGGTTAGATACTGAATTAGGTTTTGAAAAACCTTATATTGAAAAGTTAACACGTTATAGGCACTCAATTATTGACCAGCAAGATCGTTTAATTGCGCTACAGATCAAAGTCGGCATTCCAATTAAAGAACTTAAAGAAATCAACAAGCAAATGACCACTGGTGAAGCGCGTGCGCGTCGTGCCAAACGTGAAATGATTGAAGCCAACTTGCGTTTGGTGATTTCGATTGCCAAAAAATACACCAATCGCGGCCTGCAATTTTTAGATTTGATTCAAGAAGGTAATATTGGCTTGATGAAAGCGGTAGATAAATTTGAATACCGCCGCGGCTATAAATTCTCAACCTATGCAACATGGTGGATTCGCCAAGCGATTACGCGCTCAATCGCTGACCAAGCACGCACGATTCGCATTCCAGTGCATATGATTGAAACGATTAACAAAATGAATCGTATCAGCCAACAGATTTTGCAAGAAACAGGCATAGAGCCAGATCCAGCTTTATTGGCTGAAAAAATGGAAATGCCAGAAGATAAGATTCGTAAAATCTTGAAAATCAGCAAAGAACCCATTTCAATGGAAACACCGATTGGCGACGATGAAGATTCGCACTTGGGCGATTTTATTGAAGACAATACAACGCTAGCGCCGATGGATGCTGCGGTGTATGCCAGCTTGCGTGATGCAACGAGTGAAGTACTTGAATCATTAACCCCACGCGAAGCAAAAGTGCTACGTATGCGCTTTGGTATTGAAATGAATACCGACCACACGCTAGAAGAAGTAGGTAAGCAGTTTGATGTAACACGTGAGCGCATTCGCCAAATTGAGGCGAAAGCATTACGCAAATTACGCCATCCAACACGTTCAGAGCGTTTGCGTAGTTTCTTAGAGACAGGACAAGATTAATTAAAAGTTTTAAGGCCCCTTAGCTCATGCTTGGTTAGAGCAGCGGACTCATATGTAAATGTGCCATATACTTGGAAACTGTATATGGGATGGTGTCAAATTCGGTGAAACCTGACGGCAGAAATGCACAAGGCAATGCCGAGCGAAGCCTCAAGCAGAAATGCTTGTTGAACGTGTAGAGACTTGACGGCACCCACCTAAAGCAATCATCATGATTGATATGGTGAAGACAAAGTCCAGGGAGTGGTGAAAGCTACACAAACCAGAATCCGTTGGTACTGTGTTCGACTCACAGAGGGGCCACCAATTAAGACGACTTAAGGAGAAATCCTTAAGTCGTCTTTTTATTATGAGATGCGTATCTGACTGTAACTGGAGTGAAAACTTATTGTGTACCGAAAAATATAGGCATAATCATGGGCTTATACTCTGTTTTTACTTTGACAATAGCTTTCTAAACCACTAAAATTGCGCCCTTATCGAAAGTTTAGCTTTACGTAACAGTTTACATGGTGATGTAGCTCAGCTGGTTAGAGCACAGGATTCATAATCCTGGGGTCGAGGGTTCAAGTCCCTCTTTCACCACCAATAACGACGCCCCTATCGAGAGATTGGGGCGTTTTTATTTTTTACTATCAAGCAAATTTGTAGCTGATTTGTAGGCGTTTTTCAGTCTTTGGGTTTAATTAATTTTCTGAATTTTGCCACCAGATACAGACATTAAATATCACTGTTCACTAAGCTGCATCCTGTTGTCGATGACTTTCAAGTGTTTGAATGACCCGATTTACTTCGAACTTAGGTATCTGCTCAAGTGATTCAAAATCAAAGTAAGCAAGCAATTGCTCGACATCTGTGCCTGTTTCTCTAATCAGCCGATTGATGTAACGAAGTTGATTCGCCGTTAGCAATTCTGGCTGTATAAATCCGTTATCTGCTGGTCTACTAACTACGCTGGGTTTAAATGACGGTTTAAAAGATTGGCCACTAGCATTAGTATTGATTGAATTATCAGTTGCAGGCAAGTCCTCCCCAGCGTAAACATTTAAGCCTAAACCATGTAGCGCAATCGCTTTCACTAAACAGCGCTGAATACTCGTATTGATATCAAATACTGTCGGCGTAATAATTGGCTTGTTTTTATTATCAAGTACTGGGTGAATTTGGCTCAAAGTGATGCTTTTTACCGTTACAGCTACCTCAACAAAAGTACCATTATCTGTGGTCAGAAATGGCAAACCATTAAAGCGCATGACTTCCCAAGTAGCGGTTTCATCGAATAAACGTAATTGTGCTACAGCATAGGGCCAGCTTAAATAACTGAACTGGCCTTTCTTTTCGAGATGGTCGTTAACGTTTATGGCTGCCAAGGTGGCAAAGTAATTGCTATTGATAGTGTTGTTCATGATAGTTCCTCTGGATATAAAAAAAACGTCCAGCACAATTAAGCGCATGGACGTTGATGAATTGAGTTTATTTATGCGGCAAGCTTTAATGCTTCTTCAAATGCCTTTTGTTTAATGGTAGCGCCTGTACCAAACCAAGCTGATTCAAGACGGTTGTCGGTGTTTCTAGCGCGACGCTCGTGGTCAACGTACTGAGTCACTGCATTCACTAGCCCCCAGGCTGTGTCATTAGCAGCAGCTAGTGTTGAGCCTTTACCTGCACCGTTAAATAGGTCATACACGTGGTGCAATACCTTTAGATTCGGTTGCTGATGAAACGGTAACTCTTTATTACCCAATACATTTACTAGATAACTACGAGCTTCGAATGGATGAATACTGTGTTTAGATAACTGTTTAACTTTCTTAGTAAAGCCTTGCCATTGCTGCGTACCAACGCCTAGTTGTTGTTTGACTTTATCAGCATCAAACTTGGTCGAGTGAGGTACTTTGATAGCGCCTTCACTAGCATTCATGGCTATTTGTAATGTGTTGTTGCAGACTACACGCACCGATGTGAATTGCGCAGTAGTTGCTAGTGAGCCGTCGCATGCCGTAGCTAATAATAGGTAGCCTTTGACTAAATCATTACCTTTAAGCATGACTTCTTCACCTGTTTTGGCGAGTGCCCATAATTTCTTGCCACCTTTTAATACGCCAGCGGTTTCAAGTTCGAATCCACCTAAATCAATTAAATCGCGGTAAAACTCTAGCACTTCACGTGGTTGTACTACTTGATAACGGTTTGATACGACGGATAAGGCTTCGCCGTTATCCGACCTAAATAATACTTTTGCATCGCTAAAAACTTCCGCACTGTGCTCAGTTAAGTAATGCACTGGACTGGATTGGATTTCCCAATTCATGCCTGCTTGTTGTTGCCAGACCTCGATTGGTTGTTGCTCCGATATTAGATTGCCTAGGCCGTGCCAAGGTGTATCACCGCTATAGGCCATTGTATGAATTTGATGTGACATCATGTTTCTCCTGTTTATAGATGTAAAAAAGCCCTACTTAAAAAAGCAGGGCTGTTTGGTGTAAAAATTAGTTGAAAAGTAACTACGTAGTTACTAGTGTGAGGTTTATAAAATAGATTTAAACATTTAGCTTTATACGACCGACGTGATACAAGTCGCCGTCAATAAAGCCAAACAGTCGTTTCATCCCACTAGTTGCAACGCTGGTTAATAATCCAGCGATTGTAGCGGCCATTACACCGCTGAATGTGCCGAAGTGAATCATTAGGACAATTACTGAAACACAAACATCAATCACTAGGTCGTACTTCAAAGCGCGAAGCATTAGGCGACGAGGTAGCTTTATCAGCAGTAAAAACGTACTAAGAAATATCATGAATCCTGTTACTAACATGATTGTTCCCCTATGCTTTTTGGTTGGCGGATTCCCGCCATGCATCACGCACATCACTAGCAGCAACTGATAAAACGCCAGGTATTTTTGATGCCCTGTTGGTTGTGTCGCGTAAAGAGCAAAATGCATACAGTGCTAAGCGCTTCACAAAGCGCTTGGATTCTGTTGATTTTAATGTGATGGTATGTGTAGTTTTAGACATGCTTGTCTCCTTAAGTTAAAAGTAAATGATTCAGCTAATCGAATAATTAACTGACTCAAAAAACAAGTTGTGAAAATGTGGCTAATGCCACATTTAAAGCTTGTTAACTTAATGAAAGATGATTGGGACCCCTATTTTTGCCGGAAAAGCAAATCAGAAGTGGTGGTGGCTTTATAGGCTGATACGGGGAGTAAGTGCGCGAGTAAAGTTTTAATAAATTTTTTAAATTTTTTATAAAAGCGCAACTGCATAGAAAGCAACAATGTTAGTTGGCAAACAGTTTGTGCTAATAGCCTTACCAGATGCTAAATCATCATTATCAATTTTGCGGTCTATTTCTTGTGCCACGTCGCATGGCAAGTTTTGAAACTCAACAACATGAGTTACCGATGGTAAAAATCCTACAGGGATATTTGATTGCGCTGTACCAACAACATTCACTAATCCAAAATTGCTTCTAAATACAGGCCACCCATCATCTTGTTCAACTTTAACTAAACCAGACTTTAATAATACTTCGGGTACACATTTTGATTCGCTGACATCAATTAAGCCGTTATTCGTGCCGCCATTACTACCTCCAGCCCTACACTCAGCGCGCACATTCGGAATTTCAGGATTAGCTACAGTAATTCCTAAATCACCAGGTAACAATCTGTATTGTTTTTTAAAAGTATTTACAGCCACAGAAAGGTCCTGAGCAAGTGATATGGCATTATTTATCTTTGCACCTCGTGTAAGGCTTAACCCATTTAGAGCACCTACAACAAGCAAACCAATAATGACTAATACAATTGCTAATTCAATAATTGTAAAACCGCTATTAAAACGATTAGTCATTTTTATTGTAATTTGTATGCCAAATTTGTATGGCATAAGAAAAAGTAGTAACGAAGATGTAAGCCACTATCATTGATGAGGCCAGTGCAAGTGATAGAGATTTAACAATTCCAAATGTTTGAATTAGAGAACCACTTGAGTTAACAAGTATCCATACTTGTAAGAGTAGTAATGCTGGGCTAAGTGCCAGTGATAGTCTTAATCGGTCTGATAGTTTAATCATATAATCCTTAGAATCCAGAACCCCTAGCAAGTAGTCCACGAAGTTGATCTACAGTCATTTGATAAACAGTTCCATCTCCTGCAGTAATTCTGTAAGCCGGGCCTGGTGGTGTTGATATGTTTACAGTTGGAGGTAGAATAAGACGTTCGTAATCAACAATATTTTCAAATATGCTTAAAGGTATCAAGCTTTTATCTGGAATGTTATACGAGCAGTCTGAAGGCGTTCCAACACAAAATTTTGTTGAGATAATTGCACCTAGAATATAATCATTTGCTCTATATAAACTAACTGAGGAGTTTTCTCCAAATGTTCCATTGGTAATTAATGGGGTAATTAACTCACTAGAATTTAGAGTGATAACAATGTCATCAAAAACACCACCTGCATCTGTAGATTCTGTCGTATCCTTTTTGACAACTTTTAAATTACCAGTAGCATCTAAAAGATTTATGTTTTGTTTTTCATCTGGATATGCATCTGATGCATCATTAAGCGCTTGTTTAACATTTAAAGCTCCGTATCCATTTCTACCATGAGATATCAGCGCAATTACAGCTCCAGTTGCAAGTGTAGGTTTTGCAATTTCATTTATGCCATCGGAAACTATAATACCGCCAGTTGAATTTGTAGGCCAAAAAGCTAATGACGGATTATTGGTCGAAGGTGGAGTGTTATTAGTTGGATTGTAAGCGTATGTCCAAGATGTCGTATAGGGTGGTGATTTCGCTAAAAGTGGCAATGTTATAGGGTTTGGTGTTATGACATATGTAAAGTAATTTTCCCAGCCATCTAAAACAGCTGCTTGATCCAGACCTAACTCTGAATATGGCACTATCCCAGAAGTTGAGTTGCATGGTGGTGGCAGTGCAAAGCCATCTGCTATATTACCTGGGCAGGGTAGTCTTTTATTTTTACCTAAGTATGCAATTAAGGCCTGTTTAATTGCGTCTTGATGAGTTGTAGTTGTTTCAATCTGTGCTGAATTTACTCGGACAGATAATAACTTAAGACCCGCTGTTAACAAAATACCAGCTATAAAAATAACGATAGCCATTTCAACAAGTGAAAAACCTTTAGTTCGTATTTTGTGAGCGATTTGGTTATTCATTATTTTTAGTTGAATTGAAATAATTCCTACAACTGTGGGAAGACACTACATTATCATGAAGACACAATTCCTACAATTGTAGGAGATTGGTTTTGGATGCTGCTTTAGCTTTTGGAAGGGTACTAAGAAAATTGCGCCTTGAAAAAGGTCTAACGCAAGAAGAGTTAGGGCTTGATGCTGAACTTCGTAGAACATACATCAGTGTTTTAGAACTTGGAAATCAGCAGCCGTCATTAACAACCATTTTAAAAGTAGCAAAAGCACTTAATAAGCCTAGTTATTACATTATCGAATTAGTAGTTATTGAAATGCAAAACGAAAAGCTATAGCATCTCAAAGCATGTGTAGCAACTTCCAACCAATAAAATCTCACCATTCGAATTGGGTTAGAAAGCACTTTGATTGCGATTTACCATCAGAACCATGGCGTGAACAAGCCTACCCAACATACCCTGCACCATTCATTTATATAGATAATGGCAAGCCAAAATGCGAGTTAGCACAGTTCGGTTTAGTTCCTGCATGGGCACAAGACAAAAAGAAATATGGTTTGCGTACCTACAATGCCAGGTCAGAAACTGTACACGAAAAACCAACCTACAAATCTGCCTGGAAAGAACGGCGTTTTGGATTGATATTGATGGAAAGTTTCTATGAACCTAACTGGGAAACAGGTAAAGCAGTCCGTTGGGAAATTCGACGAGCTGATGGCCAGCCATGTGCTGCTGCAAGCATTTGGGAACGAATAATTGACAAGGAAACTGGTGAGATTATCTTTTCATTCAGTATGTTGACCATTAATGCAGATGGGCATGAAGTGATGAAACATTTTCATAAGCCTGAAGATGAAAAACGGTCAATTGTGGTACTAGAAAAAAAAGATTTTTTGTCATGGCTTGAAGCTGATCATCAACAAGCGAGACTTTTACTACGACTGCCTTACAGTAAAAGTTTAATAAGCGAGCCCAGTTCTAAAACAATCAATTTATAAAAATAATAAATAGAATTAAGATACTGTAGATAAGGTTCCATTCATTTCAGAGCATAAAAAAGAAATATTAGTAGCTTTGTTTTTCGCTGCAACTCTACTCGGTGATTCGAAATCATCCCCTGTAGTTGTGTCAAACAAAACTGATGCGAATTCATCTAATTCAGTTTTAATTAAAGCATGATTTTTATCAATAACTTTTAAGTACTTTAAGAGCAATCTAAATTTTGATTTTATATATACTTCATTTTTAACATCTTCTGGATTGTGATCTTTAGTCCAATACTCAACTGCAATTTTTTCAATTTCTGAAATTAACGAAGCTATTTTATTAAACTTTTCTGCTTGTTTCTTCATTTTTTCGGAGTAAGCCCAGTGGAAGCGAGTAAAACAATATGCAGCTACTGACCCAGATAAAACTGCGATTATAGGTATATAAGGAGTAAACCAATTTACGCTATTTTGATATTGTATAAGGCTTGAATTTAATACATCTAAAGAACCTTTCAAACTAGTATTTATAATTATATTTTCGTTGATTACATCTTTCAAAAACTTGCAATCATCGTAAGATTGTAAGCGATAAGTAAAATCATAAATTATTGTAGAAAAATCAGTTGCACTGGAGCAGTCATAAACAATCATGATTTAGTAGGAATGTAAGGTTTTGAGTTGTAATTTGCAGAATTTACATATTCAATTATTTTCTTTTTGTAAAACTCAAAGTCATCATTAACATACTTAATTTCAATTTTATTATGAAAATCCTGGCTAGTCATAAATCCATACTTAACTAGTCCCGCAAAACCTTCTGACAAGAACGATGAGCCATAGCTCTCCACCTGATCATCAATAATTATTTCAAGTTTTTCATGTGTTTTAAGGCTATTTAGTGCTGGCTTCAAAAAATCCTCTCGAAAAACTTCACCACTCCTGTTGCCATCTGGATATCTAAATCTACCAATTGGGTCAGCAGAAAAGTCTTTTCCAATATTTAGTATTTTCATTACATTGTCCTATAACTTATGATCAAACTATCACAGTCCAGATGATTAAAGTTCCGCTAACAGGATTTTCGAAATGTGAAGTACGTATTACCTCTAAACCATTTTTAATTTCCAACTCGAACAATCCCTTTAAACTTAGAATTGACAAAGACCCGTCGCCTCTTTGTCGTATAAACTCCAAAAGATCCTGCAAACCTTTTCCGCGATCAGGTTCATCTGTGCTCGATCTATCTAGCTCAACTGCTGCTTTCAACAAAGTTTCATCTCTGTATCTTTCAGCAATTGGAAGTTTGATTAGGTATTCTAATACTTTTTCCTTAAATTTTGATGCAGGTAGTGATTTGGGTATTCCAATGCCTTGATCATAAAACACGATTTTTAATTCCTTATTACCGTTGTCAAACGATGCCGTCAAATACCAATTTTTATCGCCTTCAATATATCCCTGTTCTTTAGGATATGCATGATGTGATACATTAACAATAGCTTCTGATAATCCACTATGTAAAAACATCCATTTATTGATTTCGTCACCAATAATGTCTGTAATACTAGCTTTTAAAATTCTAGTCTTTTGATCATCGCCACATCGGCCTTTAATATATTTAATAATACGTCTGAATTGAGTAGTTTCGTTTTTTAATAGAGCAAAATTGACAGGCTTTGTTTTAAATAAATTAAAAAACCCCAAGTCATAAAATGTTATTAGTATCTCTTTATCCCAATTTAATATGTTTGGCCTAAGTCTGTTTCTAATTGCATCATCCCATTTAGACATCTCAGCTGTTAAAACCAAAGATGCCGAGGTTGATATGGACTTTAAATTATCAAAATTCACTAGGCCAAGTTTATAAACTTTATGTGGAACTGATTTTTTCTGAGTCAACTTACGGATTGCATTAAAATGAAGTGCAGTTGATTCCAATTCATTATTGAAATTTAATTTCTCGGGTAAAACAATTGTTACTTTATTACCTTTAACGAATGCGTTCAGTCCTTCATTTATTTTTCTGTCTATCCAGCTATTTAGCCCGAAACCATTACTGTTCTTGCTTTTGAGTAATTTTTTTCTTGATTTGGTTTTGCAACTTCTATGTTGTAATCCAATTTTTACATCGAGTTCTCTGCGCCATTTTGTAAGCTTTTTCATGAACTTTCTGCAATCCTAAAATGAAGTTTTATTGTTATTCTTTACAGTCGCTAATGATATCGCAAACTAATGCTGCTTGTTTTAATTATAAGAGTAACAATGGTCTTTAAATAGATATAAAGTGGTGGTTAAAAGTTATTGATAATAAAGCTGTATATATATTTATTTTATAAATGGTCTTAAATTAATCAGTTAACCCCAACGTTATCTTCCCATTTTGTCGTATAACTCGGACTCTTATTCTCCTGTTTCATCTTCCATGGTTTTTTAAAACCCTCGCTAGCAAGCTTGATTGAGCCCTTTCCCATTTTTTGATTGATTTGATCAATCGCGGCCATTAATTCATCTGATTTTAATGTAGCTTGCCCTTGGCTAAATAAATCAACTTGGACGCCCTCTGCTGGCACTAACTCACTCAGCATAATGCCTGCCTTGGCATAATTAAAGTTCGCCTTATATAACTTTTTTAAGCCCCATAGCGCTACATTTACCAGTTGCCTACTGTTATCGGTTGGCGAAGGCATTGGAATCGTCATGCCGTTGCTATAAAAGGGATCATCGGGTCTAAAGGGTGATGTTCTGATATAGACATAAATGCTGCCAGCAAATGATTTCTGCTTGCGTAGTTTCTCAGCTGCTCTGCTTACATACATCGTAATTGATTCAGCTAGGCTGTTGTAATCTGTAACTGGATGACCAAAGCTGCGTGAGCTTAGTATTTGTTTTTTGGGAGGCGTTACTTCTTCTAGTTCGATGCATAAGATGTCATTCAATTCATGAATCGTTTTTTGCATCACCACGCTGAATTGCTTGCGCATGGCGGCTGAGTTTGCTCGCTTCAAATCCAGAACTGTCCTATAACCCATTGCTTCAAGCCTTGGTGCTAGTTTCCGCCCAACACCCCAGATTTCGCTTACAGAGATTTCATTTAGCAAAGCATCCAAATCTGCAGCATGCATATCATTGAAATTACAAACGCCATTAAATTGTGGCCGCTTCTTGGCACAGTGATTGGCCAGTTTAGCCAAGGTCTTGGTTGACCCGACACCCACGCAGACGGGCAAGCCTACCCACTTCAATATGCGTGAACGCATTTGCTGGCCATAATCAACCAAGTTTCTGCTTTGAAATGCCGTAAGGTCTAGAAATGACTCATCAATTGAGTAAATTTCTTGGTCAGGGCTAAACATACTCAAGATGCTCATCACACGATTACTCATGTCAGCATAAAGTGGGAAGTTACTGGATAAAATAATAATGCCGAATTGCTTGATCAGCTGCTTCATCTTAAATACAGGCTCACCCATCTTAACGCCCAAGGCTTTCAATTCGTCACTACGAGCAACAACACATCCATCATTATTAGAAGCAACACCAACTGGCTTGCCTATCAACCAAGGATTGAACACACGCTCACAGCTTACATAGAAGTTGTTCACGTCAATTAGGGCGATAGCACGCTTGACTGGTTTAACTTGGGAAGTGGGAGCTGTATTATTCAAGATTACTTACCTGTGCTTCATGAATTTACGTAAGCATTGTTCATGGTGTCATATAGAGTATTAAATTTAGCTGGGCGCATAATGCATACATACGAACAAGACACAACGTCAGTTCAAAACCAACACTTAGGAGAATTATTATGTGGACAACACCAGCAGCTACAGAAATGCGTTTTGGCTTTGAAGTAACAATGTACGTAATGAACAAATAGTTAGTCACCTACCGACAGACTTATATAAAGCCTCGCTAATGCGGGGCTTTTTTATTTGTACTGTTGCCTGAAACGTCTGAACGAACTGATCACTACACCCAGTATCTGAAAGTCATCAAACTCATTGATTTCAATAACTGGGAACTCATCTTCAGAATTAGCTGGAATGAGTCTTAAGTTGTTGTTTTTACCCAAACCTAGTGTCTTGACTGTGTAGCCACCATTCACTAAAGCTAATACTACGTCATTGATTCGGGCATCCTTTGACCGATCTAAAGTCAGCTTGTCACCAGGCAGCAGTCCCAAATCAACCATCGAGTAGCCTTCCATCGTATAAAAGAAGGTACATATTTCGTTGTCGACCAAATATTTGTTGGGGTCTAATCGCTGTTCAATATGGTCATCAGCTGGAGATGGAAATCCAGCATAGACCTTGCTTAAAAATAGCGGCCTATTAACTGGGAGATGCTCAGCTAATGGGTACTCGATTAAGCAATTCTGATCGAAAGTGACAAGCTTTAGCCTAGGCCTATTTACAGCATGACTTTCAATCGATGGTTCTTGGATGGCTAAATTTTGCATGATTGGCTACTAAGTTGCGTTATTCCAGGGAATTAGGGCTAAGTTGCTTGTAATCAATTTAAATTAGATCGATAATACAAACGAACGTTTGTTTGTATCATATATAGAATAAAATGGGATGTCTAGACATGGATGATTTTAATCAAGTGCAGGAATCAGATTTTGAGAAGCTGGGACAATTGCGTGACTATTTTGCTAGCTATCGCACGTTACCTAGCTACAGCTATATGCAGCAACTATTGAATTTGCGATCGAAAGAAACGATTTATAAACTGATAGCTAGATTGAAGTTGATGGGTTTTTTGGATACGGCACCCGATAACAAGCTTAGTCCTGGCAAACGTTTCTTCGAGCGGCATATTTCTTATGCAACAGTACAAGCTGGAGCACTTACTGCCGCTTACAGTGATGGTGGTGATTATATTAATATTGACGAGCAGCTCGTTAAGAAGCCATCAATAACTGAACTGGTGCCAGTTAAAGGTGACTCAATGAAAGACCTGGGTATCCTTGATGGCGACACAGTGATTATACAAAAAAGGCCAATAGCTAATGAAGGTCAAATTGTTGTCGCCATTATCGATGATAAGTTCACAATCAAAACGCTGGGTAAAGAAAACGGTAAGTTTATATTGATACCTGCTAATAAGGATTTCGATGTAATTAGACCCAAGGATTTGTTTGAAATTTATGGTGTGGTGACCAGTTCATTTAGGACTTATTGAATGTGAACAACCTAACATAGTTGGGTACTTACAAATCAAACAGCAGTTTATAAAGGAAATATCTGTTGAATGGGTCTTACCATGAGCCTTGTTTCAGATTAGAATATTGTACAGAATGCATGTTTTAGTATCAATGTTTAACTATATGATTATATTGATTTTTTAAGATTGAGTTGCATTGTTATTTGGAGCAAAAGTTTAAAATGAATTTAACAGGAGTCGGCCTTTACACTTTTTCGGAAGTGTCGAAACTGACAGATATTCCCGCACAAGATTTGCGACGCTGGTTACGAGGCTACTCTCATAAGCTGGAAAAATCTGATGAGCGTAAAGAAATCGAGCCTCTTTGGGAATCAGAGCTGGATAGCTATGGTATTGATGGCGTTACGTTCCATGAGTTACTTGAAGTAAGGTTTGTTCAAGCATTCCGTGAACATGGTGTTAGTTTGCAAACGATACGCCGCGCAAGCATAAATGCACGTGAATTGTTTAATCATGAATTCCCATTTACTTGTAAACGATTTCAAACTGATGGTCGCACAATTTTTGCAGGTGCTATTAAAGAATCAGGTGAGACAGAGTTTCTTGATATGGTGAAAAAGCAATATGCCTTTGAGCAGGTTATTAAACCATCGCTGTATAAAGGTATAGAATTTGGAGACGATGATTTAGCTTCAAAATGGTATCCTTTAGAGAGAAACAAATCGGTTGTACTAGACCCTAAGTTTTCTTTCGGCAAGCCTATTGTAACTGATGGCCATATTAGAACTTCAATACTATATGATGCGTTCAAAGCGGAAGGGAATCAACGTATTGTATCTAAATTGTATGATGTTCCGATTACTTCTGTGGAGGCAGCAATCAAGTTCGAAGAACGATTGGCTGCGTGAAGTTCTTCGTAGACAATAATTTACCTCAAGCATTAGCGCATGCTTTAAATGCGCTTTCATCTCCTCAAAACCATTCAGTAATTCACCTTAAAGATAAATTCCCGCAAGACACAGAGGATTCGGTTTGGATTGAAGCCCTATCTAAAGAAGGTGGGTGGGTCGTATTAACACATGACAGCTTGAATAAAGGAATAGAACGTGAAGTATTACGACAAGCTGGGTTAATAGTATTCTTTCTAGATAAATCTTGGTCAAATCATAAATTTTGGGAAAAGGCATACCAGTTAGTACGTTGGTGGCCAAGAATTATGGAGCAAACAAGTGGGATTCAAGGTGGAGCTGCTTTTAAAGTCAGCTGGAATTTCAGTGGTAAAGGAAAATTCGAGCAAGTTAAACTGTAAGTTTTTTGTTAAATGCAGTTCTAATAAATTAACTTATCAACACTTTTCAAATTAAAGCATTTTAAAGATTGAAATTTTAGACTGGTAGCTTATATAAAAATGAAAATAATAGATAACATTAACGTATTGTTTGGCGCAGATTTAAAAGAAGAGCTAACACCCAATACCAAGTTAAAGATTGCAGCCTCATGCTTCTCTATTTATGCATTTGCTGCACTTAAAAAAGAGCTGGAGCACATCGACTCACTACAATTTATTTTCACATCCCCCACTTTTATTCCATCTGAAGTAACCGACAAAATTAAAAAAGATCGTCGCGAGTTTCATATTCCCAAGCCGAATGCAGAAAAGAATTTCTATGGGAGTGAGTTTGAAATTCAGCTAAGAAATAAATTAAATCAACGTGCTATTGCTAAAGAATGTGCAGATTGGATATTAAAAAAAGCAACATTCAAATCCAATAAAACTAAAGCGCCCATGCAACAATTTGCAGCTTGCATCAAACAGGATAGTGAATCTGTTTATATGCCAATTTCGGGTTTCACTGCTGTTGATTTGGGCTATCAACGAGGCGACGCCTTTTCTAATATCGTCAACAAGTTTGAAGCACCAATGACTGGTGCTTATCTAAGCTTGTTCGATACTATCTGGCATGACCAGGAAAAGCTTGAAGATGTTACTGAGGCAATTTGCGAGCACATATCTTCCGTTTATCAAGAAAACTCCCCTGAGCGTATTTACTTTTTTATGCTTTACAACATTTTCAGAGACTTCTTGGACGAAGTTAACGAAGATGTATTGCCTAATGACCTTACTGGCTACAAGGACAGTGTTATTTGGAACAAGCTGTTTAACTTCCAGAAAGATGCAGCAACTGGCATCATCAATAAGCTTGAAACCTACAATGGCTGCATTCTAGCTGATAGCGTAGGACTAGGTAAAACCTTCACCGCATTGGCCGTTATTAAATATTACGAGCTCAGAAATAAGTCTGTATTGGTATTATGTCCAAAGAAACTTGCAGATAACTGGGTTACTTATAATCGCAACCTAACCACCAATATACTTGCAAAAGATAGACTTAATTACGATGTGCTTTGCCACACAGACTTGCAGCGCACCTCTGGGGAATCACTCGGTATGCCTCTTAGTAAGGTCAACTGGAGCAACTATGACCTAGTCGTGATCGATGAGTCACACAACTTTAGAAATAATGATGCGTTTAAAGATAAAGAAACGCGTTATCAGAAATTAATGAACACGGTCATTAAACAAGGTGTAAAAACCAAAGTTTTAATGCTATCCGCAACACCCGTAAATAATCGCTTTGCAGACTTAAGAAACCAGCTAGCCTTGGCTTATGAAGGTGATTCAAGCATCTTACGTGATAAAGTTAAAACCGAGCGCGATATAGAAACTATTTTCAGCCGCGCGCAAGCAGCCTTTACAACTTGGTCGAACTTGCCTGTTGAGCAACGCAATGCAGAAGCCATTTTAGAGTTACTCGACTTTGACTTTTTTGAGCTACTAGATCGCGTTACGATAGCCCGCTCCAGAAAGCATATCGAGACTTTCTACAACACTGCTGATATTGGTAAATTCCCAACGCGCTTAAAACCAATCTCGTTTCACAGCCCGCTGACAGACTTAGATGACGTGATGAGTTTCAATGAAATTTATCAACATCTAACGCTTTTAAAGCTTTGTGTATATTCACCTGTAAGCTACATATTACCAAGCCGCATTGGCAAATATGAAGAACTATATGACACTGATGTACGAGAGGGTAAAGGCAAGTTTAAACAGGTAGACCGTGAGCGCAGCTTAGTGGCCTTAATGACAACTAATCTTCTCAAACGGCTTGAGAGTTCGGTGCACTCCTTTAGACTCACACTAGAGAAACTCAAAAACAACCATATCGCTACGCTAAATAAAATTCAGGCTTTCAAAAAAACTGGTATAGATTCAGGTTTTGAAGATAATTCCAACACCTATGAAAACCTAGAGGTTGATGAAGACGATATTTCAGAAAGCCAAGATGATAATGAAATAGGAGGCAAGGTCAAAATCAAGCTATCCGATATGGATATCGTTGCATGGGAAGAGGACCTCAAGGCTGATTTAGTCTTCATCGATGAACTTCACAAAGAAATGAGCAGAATAACGCCAGAGTATGACTATAAGCTGCAACATCTGATTAGCCAGATCAAAGACAAAATTGATAACCCTATCAATGCTGGCAATAAAAAAATTCTAATTTTTACCGCATTCGCAGATACAGCAGATTACCTTTACGAAAATATTGCGCCACATATTCTGAAAACACATGGCTTGCACTCGGGCAAAGTTACCGGCTCAGATGCACCGCGTTCAACCATTAGTCCAGATAATACAAAACGCCTTTATGACTTCCAGGCGCTACTCACACTATTTTCACCTCGCTCAAAAGAAAAAGACAAAATTTTACCTAATGAGCCAAGAGAGATTGATGTTTTCTTCGGCACAGATTGTATTTCAGAAGGCCAGAACCTGCAGGATTGCGATTACCTGATTAACTATGATATTCACTGGAACCCAGTTCGCATTATTCAGCGGTTTGGACGCGTAGACCGTATTGGGTCGCCTAATGATTGCATTCAGTTGATGAATTATTGGCCAGACATTTCACTAGATGAATATATCAATCTAAAAGAGCGTGTCGAAAACCGTATGATGATCGCCGATGTCAGCGCCACAGGAGATGACAACATACTGAATGCCAAGGCGAATGATGTGTCATACCGCCGTGAGCAATTGCGCAAGTTGCAAGAAGAAGTAATTGAACTAGAAGATGTAAAAGCCGGTGTATCTATTACTGATCTTGGCCTTAATGACTTTAGAATGGATTTGCTCAACTACATCAAAGAGAATGGTGATTTGGAACACCTACCTTCTGGTCTGCATGCTGTAGTGCCTGCGAATCTGGATAAAGGCCTCAAACCTGGCATCATCTTCACCCTGCGCAACATCAACTCAGGGGTGAACATCAACCAGCAAAACAGATTGCATCCGTTTTATATAATCTATATCTCTAACGATGGCGAAGTGGTGCATAACCACACGGAAGTAAAACACCTACTCGATTTGGCCAGAACCGCTTGTAAAGGTGAATCCAAACCAATTAACGAAGTCTGCAAACTGTTTAATAAGCAAACACACGATGGCAAAGAGATGGGGCATGCATCAGGCTTACTTGATCAAGCGATTAAATCCATGATTGAAGTGAAAGAGGATAAAGATTTAGATAGTTTGTTTAGCGTTGGAAGAACCACTGCACTATCCAACACTATTCAAGGCTTGGATGATTTTGAGTTGATTAGCTTTATTGTTGTACAAGATTGAAAACACTAACTATGCTTATTTGTTGAGCTTTAAAGAATTTAAGTAGGCTAATTTATATTCAAATATCACTATGGTATAGTCGTTAAGCTTGGATTATTGCTTTAATAAAACTACAAAAAGGGTAAGTATGGCATTAAATTTAGAAGCATTAACTATTCAAAGAATAGCTGTTAACACAATACCAAAGCGAAACGAGGGCAGAATACCAGCTACTCCTATTTATGCTTCGTTACTTACGACGCTGAATCAAAGTGGTCTTGACGTTTTTCAAAATAGAATTACTTCAGCCTTAGGTAAACGCTCTCATGGAGTAGAGTTGACAATCGTAGATTCAAATCATAATAGCTTTATGCAGCAAGCGGCTAAATTGATGTACATGAATGATGCAGACTACCTATTAAACTCTAGAGTGATAGCAACAAGACTTGCAGATGTTCAGGCTTCGCTTGACTTGGCGGCAAGTAAGCTAATTATCATCGATGGCCGTATAGGGGAAGGACAACATAGATTTCTTGCAGTTATTAAAGCTGACCTCCAGGATGGTTTCAGAGACGATAATGTTTCTGGAGCTGCATTACTTCAGAATCTATTCCTTACACCTACACAACGCTTGTACAAGATAGGATTTTTAGAAGAAGTAATTGCTAATCCAAATGATGAAGAAGGTTTGAAAAATTCAGATGATTTTAGAATACATTTGTTTGATCATTTAATAACAGCATTAGAAACTAGAAACGCCGCCCATTACTTCTACAAACAGTTCCTTGGTGCCGACATGTTGCACTCGCAAAAGAAGATTACTAGAGATTTTTATGATTTAACAATCAAGTATATAAATGCAGTACCTATCGATAGAGATGCAAAGTTCGATCTTGTTGACGCATTAAGGTCCGAGCTAAAAAGCAATCGCACAACTATTCATAGCGAAACATTCGCTACAGATCATATGGGCGAAGGGTTACAGCAAAGTTATCTAGATTTTTTAGCCCAGAATAATTTTAACTACGATAACTTTTCTAAAGATACAGAATTCATTAAAGGCAAGCTAAAGAGACGTCAACGAATGAGGTTTTCTCATGGGGTTGAAATTACTACTCCAGCTGACAGTCTTACTCAGTTGGTAACCATACAGGAAAGTAATGCCCAGAGAACTATACTGGTAATTAATGCAGCAATTGAATCTCAAGAATGATAGATAAATTTAAAAATTTTTTTAAAGACAATGAGCCTATGCTGGAGTGTTGGGGCAATGTGGTTATTGATCAAATAAGAAAAGCTCTGAACTCTAAAAATATAAATGCTGATGTGTTTTTGAAAATTTCAGGTAAGAGAGTAAAAGAAGAGCGTTCAGCTTTAAGTAAGATTGTAAGAAAGAACTATACCGACCCTTTAACGCAGATGACGGATTTAGTTGGAGCGCGATTTGTAGTATTGCTTACAGATGATTTAAGTATCCTTCAAGAAATTATAGAAAATAATGAAATTTGGGATGCATCAAAAGATAAAGACTATTTAGATGCAATAGAAAAGAATCCTGAATTCTTTGATTATCAATCCATCCATTATGTTGTGCGATCCAAAAAAGAAACCTATACGGATGCATTAGGTATTCCTGAAGGTTTGCCATGCGAAATCCAAATCCGCACATTATTGCAACATGCATATGCTGAACTCACACATGACAACGTTTATAAGCCATCTATTCCAAATGTGCCATACCAGGCAAGGCGGCTAATTGCCCGAAGTATGGCATTAATGGAGTCTACAGATGAGCTTTTTTGTAAAACAATAGTTGAGTTAGAAAAAGCTGTTGCATTAAGAAATGAGCTTTATGAGAAGTTATTAAAGCTCTATAACGCCATAATTACTCCCTATGAAAGTGTTGATTATCTTTTTAACATAGAGCTATTAGATTGTTATCAGGATAAATTTAATAATGATTCTTTCGAGCTTATAAAGTCCTTTATAGAAAAGAAAACATATCTCCCCGCAAGAGTCCAAGAAAGGCGCGAAAATGGATATTTAAATCAACAGCCAGTGATACTCTTTGTATACTGGCTTGTTTCAAACAATCCACGAGTAATACAAAAAAGTTGGCCTTATAACAGCTTAGACAGTGAGCTCAGTTCGATCTATAGTGATTTAGGCATAGCAATGAACTCATCAATTCAATAATGCAATAGAGTATTTATTGCTACCATGGTTTTATATACTTTCCCTGACAAAGCCTTCGTCAACCGCAACATCCCCAAAACTAAGTTTTATGAGCATGCTTCAATATCACGGGCTTTGAAGGATGAGTTTGTTTCGCAAATTCAGCAAATCACTTGGGCGTATAAGCTTTCTCCAGAAACTACCAATCTGGCAGCGGTTAAGGGATTGTTTGAAATTCAGGTGTTTAATATTCAGCTTAAAACGCCAGAGTTGGATAACGGCGTATTACTTAGTATAGACAAAGCGATACCGCACCCCATTTTTTACCAACTATTTTTTGAAGATAAAATGCGGGTTGCGTTGGCTTATAAACGCATCAATGAGTCTGACGAAACCAAGTGGGTCATTGAGCAGTATTTAAGTTCAGAGTGGTTTGCCGTGAATGATGCAGAGCAATTAAAAACGCCATTACCCATTGTGCTTAATTTAGGCGGGTTGTACGAGAAAATGCTCAAGGTCTTAATGCCTATTGCAGCCAATGAAGGTGAGAACATAAAAGCGCACACTGAGCGCCTAAGCAAAATCATGCAAAAACAAAAAGAGATAGCCCAGTTACAAAGTAAAATGCGGAACGAAAAGCAGTTTAACCGCAAGGTTGAAATGAATAACCAACTTAAAACATTACAGAGCCAGTTAGCAGAGTTACAAGCATAAATGTGCCTGTATAAAACCGTTAAGTATTATAGGAAAGCACTATGAATAACAATCAAAATAAAGACTACGACAAACTCGACATGCAATCGCCTGACTTGGTGAATCAGAATATTGAGAAACTTGCGGAGTTATTTCCTAATTGCGTAACTGAGAGTGCTAACGGCAAAGCCATTGACTTTGATTTACTTAAACAAGAGCTCAGCCATGCTGTGGTTGAAGGCAATAAAGAACGTTACCGCCTAGAATGGCCTGGCAAACGTGAAGCAATTGTAACTGCTAACTTGCCCACCACTAAGACATTGCGCCCAGTGCGCGAAGATTCCGTAAATTTTGATAACACGGAGAATATCTATATCGAGGGTGACAACCTTGAAGTGCTCAAGCTATTGCAAGAAAGCTACCTAGGCAAAATCAAGATGATTTATATCGACCCGCCTTACAATACGGGAAATGATTTTGTTTATAAAGACAACTTTGCTAAAGACAAAGATGAAGAGTTGTTTGAAAGTGGGCAAAGTGATGAGTTAGGTCAGCGCTTAGTATTAAACCCTGAAACATCAGGCAAATATCACTCAGACTGGTTAAGCATGATGTATCCTCGTTTGAAATTGGCTAGAAATCTACTAGCAGAAGATGGTGTTATATTCATATCTATTGATGATAGAGAGACAGAAAATCTAAAGAAAATATGTAATGAAATCTTTGGGGATAATAATGTTGAGGAATTAATTTGGAACAAAGAAGCAGAGGGTTCATCAGGCACACTAAAACAGATTCTAAGATTTCGCATAATTCATGAAACAATTTTAGTTTGTTATAAGCATATTGATTTAGTAGAGTTTTCAAGAATATCAGAACCTCTACTCGGCAAAGAAAATGAATTGCAAACTGCTAATTTAGCAGTAAACGAAGAAAATGTAAGAGATGGTCATATAAATTGGATGGAAATTACCGCGCCCAACGGTAAAAAATGGCTCAAACACTGGAAATTTAACAATCAAGAAATAAAAAGACTCCTTGAGGAGGATCTAATATATTGGGGAAAAGATGGCACCAATCAGCCAAGGCTTATAATCCCTACAGACCATAGAAGAAAAGTCTACTTAAAATCAATAATTAATAAAGGTGGAACTACTCAAGGTAGAAAGGATTTTGAAGAGCTGATGCAAGAAGGAGTTTTTTCATATCCAAAACCAGTTAGTTTAATAAGTCTGTTAATTCAAATATCTGATTGCGATGGAATATTGTTAGATTTTTTTTCTGGATCGGCCACCTCAGCCCATTCTGTTTTGAGTATAAATTCAGACAGTACCGATAAGTCGAAAAATATTAAATATATTCAAGTTCAATTACCTGAACAAACTAGTGAAAATAGTGAAGCCTATAAAGCAGGCTTTAAAAATATCTGTGAAATTGGTAAAGAGCGCATCCGCCGTGCTGCGAAAAAAATCAAAGAAGAAACTGGCGCTGATATTGATTATGGCTTCAGAGTTTATCGCTTGGATGAAAGCAATATGCAGGATGTGTATTATCGTCCGCAAGACTTTGATCAAGCCAAAATGGATTTGTTTGGCGATAACGTAAAACCTGACCGCACTGAAGATGACTTATTAGCGCAAGTAATGTTGGATTGGGGCTTGCCACTCAGCTTAAAAATTGAACAAGCCAATGTGGCTGGCAAAAAAGTGTTTAGAGTAGCTGAGAATTCACTCTTTGCATGCTTTGACCGTGACATAGACGAAGCTTTTGCCAAAGAGATTGCTAAAGAAAAACCATTGCGCATGGTATTTAAAGATGCTGGCTTTAAAGATGACACCGCTAAAACCAATGTGAAACAACTACTCAAACAGCTCAGCCCAGAAACTGAGATGAAGGTACTTTAATGAAACTGCAATTTAAACAGCAAGCGTTTCAGTTGCAGGCCGTAAAAGCGGTGGTAGATTGCTTTGAAGGGCAGCCCTTAAAAACTAATCGCTTTACCTTAGAGCGTAGCCAAGAGATTATCCGCAAAGCAAAACTGGTCGCCCAAGGTGCTCAAGATTTAGGTTTAGAAACCGATGTGTTTGAGGATATTGGTTATAGAAACAGCCCATTGTTGATTGCCGATGCACAAGTGCTTAAAAATATTCAATCAATACAGCGTTTAAATGACTTGAATGAAAGCCAACAGATTCAGCGCCCAACAGGCTTGAGGAATGGTTATAACTTAACCATAGAAATGGAAACGGGTACGGGTAAAACCTATACTTATATCCGTACTATGTATGAATTGCACAAGCACTATGGCTGGAGCAAATTTATTATCATTGTACCGAGCATTGCCATTCGTGAAGGCGTGTTTAAATCGTTTGAAGTGACGCAAGATCACTTCCAAGAAATCTACGGGCATAAAATCAGCCCGTTCATCTACAACTCTGGTCGCCCACAGGATATTGAAAACTTTGCATCTGATAGCCGGATTAGCGTGATGATTATTAACACGCAGGCGTTTGCTGCTAAAGGTGCGGACGCTAGACGGATTTACATGGAGCTTGATCAGTTTGGTACTAGAAAGCCAATTGATATTATTGCGCAAACTAATCCAATTATTATCATTGATGAGCCGCAGTCTGTAGATGGCCCAACTACGCTTGAAAGTATGAAAGCGTTTAATCCGTTATTTAGCTTGCGTTATTCAGCTACACATAAAGTTGAATATAACAAAGTTTTTCGGCTGGATGCGCTAGATGCCTATAACCAAAGGCTAGTGAAAAAAATTCAGGTAAAAGGCATTAACCTCAAAGGCTCCACTGGCACTACAGGGTATTTGTATTTAGAACAGATTAGCCTTAGCACCAGTAAGCCACCTTTTGCAGTATTGGAGTTTGAGAAGCGCCAAGGTGAAGGTGTAAAACGTGTGCGGCAAAAACTGGCTGAAGGCGCTAATTTATTTGAGCTTTCTGGTAATTTGCCAGCCTACAAAAACCACACCATTACCGAAATTAACGGCTACCTGAATAAAATAGTAGTAAGTGGTGAGGATATATTCCCTGGCGACATTTTAAATGACAAAGATGAACATGCCTTCCGCCGTGTACAAATTCGCGAAACGATTATGTCGCACTTGCAAAAAGAAAAACAGTTGTTTGATAAGGGTATTAAAGTATTAAGCCTGTTTTTTATCGATTCCGTGGAAAAGTATCGCGTTTATGATGAAGCTGGCGAGCAAGCGCTAGGTGAATATGGACAGATATTTGAAGAAGAATACAAGAATGCTGTGAATGCAGTTTTTGATTTATTCCATGAAGAGTATAACCAATATCTGCAAGAGACAGACCTTAGCAAAGTGCATAAAGGTTATATGCCAAGCAATTACTTTGCTTATTTAAAGCGAGATGATGCTGATAACGTGCATGATGGATATTTCTCTGTTGATAAAAAAGGTAAGTCAATTGACTCAACGGTGAAGCGTAGTAGTGAAGAATCAGACGATATTTCGGCCTATGATTTGATTATGAAAGACAAAGAGCGTCTATTAAGCTTTGAAGAACCTACGCGTTTTATATTCTCTCACTCAGCGCTTAAAGAAGGCTGGGATAATCCGAATGTATTCCAGATTTGTGCCTTAAAAAATGCTGAAGCAGGCAGTCAAACCCGCAGGCGCCAAGAAGTTGGTCGTGGCATGCGATTGTGCGTGGATAAGCGTGGCATACGCCAAGACTTTGAATTGATTGGCGATCAGGTACATGAGATGAATAAACTTACCGTGATCGCCTCTGAAAGTTATGAAGCATTTGCCAAAGGGCTGCAAAACGAGATTGCAGCAACACTGATAGATAGACCACAGAAAGCGGAAGTTAAGTTTTTTATTGGCAAATTGCTAATCAATGAGAAAAATGAAGAACACCGTTTAACAGAAGATGAAGCCAATAAACTAAACAAAGTGCTTTATAAAAATGATGTAATTGATGACGACGATAAAATTACTGTAAAAGGACGAGAGCTAATAGAGCAAGGCACTATGCCATTGCCCGAGTCGCTTGAAGCATATCGTGAAGCAGTTGCAAAACTACTAAAATCCATTTACACGGGCGAGGCATTCAAACCTGAAGATGAGCGTAAAACGATTATTTTAACCACCAACCCTAACTTCAAGAAAAAGGAGTTTCAGGAGCTTTGGGAAAAGATAAATATTAAAACTATTTATGAGGTGAATTTTGATACCAAAAAGCTAATTGCAGACAGTAAAGGTCGTATTGACCGTGATTTAAATATTAGCGACCGCACCTATGAAGTTAGAACGGGTGAATTAAGGGACGGTACGAAAGAGCAAATGCAAGATGGCGCCCTAATTGTTGAATCTGAACGCCAAAATCTCAAGTTGAAGAATGATATTTATACTAATGCAACTTACGATATTGTTGGTGAGATAGAGGCATTAACTAATTTGACCAGACGCACCATTGTTGAAATACTTAAAGCTATATCCGCACAAAAATTTTATTTTGTACGCAAAAATCCTGAAGAATTTATCGCCAAATGCAGTAAGCTAATTAATGAAGTAAAAGCTAGTTTGATAATCAACAATATCGTGTATCACAAAACCGAAGAGCGACATGATGCGAAAACAATTTTTACTAATGATAAGTCCGCGCTTCGTGACTCCGAGCTTTTGAAAAAACATATTTATGACTATCTAATATCAGACTCAGCTGTTGAAGCTGACTTTTCTAAGGCACTTGAAAGCAGCGTAGAAGTAATTGTTTATGCCAAACTTCCTAAAAGTTTTTACATTTCTACCCCAGTTGCAAATTACAGCCCTGACTGGGCAATCGTATTTGATAAAGACAAAGTGCGCCAAATTTATTTCGTAGCGGAAACAAAAGGTTCAGATTCAGATATGGAATTACGTGGAATAGAATTATTAAAAATGCATTGCGCAGAAAAGCATTTCGAAACTATAAGTGGCGGAGTAGTGAAGTTTTCAAAAGTTAGCAGCTACGATAAATTATTAGATATTGTTCAGATGAAATAAACATATCATAAGCTACACATATTTAAGTGAGGCGCCAAATGATTGAAGATAGATATATTCGAATCAAAGAGCTTGCGGTGATGTTAAGCATTGGCAAAAGCACAATATACAGACTCGTCCAAGAAAATAAATTTCCTAAACAAATTAAGTTAACGGAAAGAACAGCTGTATGGAGGCTAAGTGTTATTAATGCATGGGTGACTGAAAAAGAAAATATTCAAACAGTCAGAAATCCACAGTTATGAAATGTCTTTTGAGTTTATTTAATTATTAAATTAATCACAATTAATATCATTTAAATTTAAGTTTTATTTAACTGCTTTGCATGGGTAAAATGATAAAATAGTATATCTAAATCAATTAGATAGGTTAGAATCCATGCTCTCCGCACGCCGCTCTAAATTCGTAGAACAATACATACTCCATCACAATGGCAGTAAGGCCGCGCGCGACGCAGGATATGCAGTTTCAGGTGCTAGAGTCACAGCACACAGATTGCTAACAGATGCTAACGTAAAAGCTGAAATTGCTGCTAAATCACAAGATTTAGCACGCGAATACGAACTTAACAAAGCACAAGTTATTAAAGAGATTCAAGCAGCTATTAAATTGGCAAATAATCAGCTTGATCCTGGCGCCATGATAAAAGGCTGGGTAGAAGTAGGTAAATTAATGGGTCACTACCTGCCAGAAAAAGTTGAGATTAGAGCCAGTCCAAATCAGGATGTTATTAAAGCTAAACTTGAAGCATTGACCGATGAACAGCTTATGGAAATAATCAATGGTAGCTCACTTTGAATGGGTTTTAAGGGACGCAAGTGACACTAGAACTACATTTTTTAAAAGTGTATAAATATTAAAATTACATTTTTATTTATATTCTTTGGCTAAATGTAGAAGTTAGTGTCACTTGCGTCATCCACATGAATCAATCATTTAATTTGAGCTTTTGGGACGGCAACAAGAACTTTACGTGTCCTATTTTTTAAAGATATACCCGAAATCATACGCGTGCCACCTGATCCTCTTGATAGTACACCGCCTAATTGCTGGACTCTCGTACTAAAGTTATTCCGATTTAATATATGGCGAATACCACCCTCTTCTGCAAAGTTTTTATAACTACTATACAAATCAGCGGTGCTTATAATTAGTCCAGGGCCGCATTCACATTCTTCTTCAATGAATTGCGCCACCTGATTAGCTTCTAGCTTCCATTGTGCGATGGCATTTGTTGAACTCGCTGGAATTGTAAAAGATTTATTAATCAACAGATGTTCTAAACCTTTTAATGCAAAATTCAAAATTCCAGGCAATTCTGCTTTCAAGGCTTGGGCTAAATGCACATCTTGGTTCTTACCTTCAAATTTGTTGTTAAACCTAATTAATATGGTTCTTCGAAATAGCGCTTCAGAAAAATCACGTGTATGAGGCAAATGATTGGTTCCAAACCAATGCTTTGCGTAAGGCTGAAAGTCAAAAGGGTCTTTATGCTTATGTTCAGCTGTAGTCATTTCACCTGATACAAGTGCTTTAAGTTGAGCGTCTGATATTTCTGCACCAACAGCAATTTCAGTAATAATGTTAGCCAATTTACCCAGTAAGTGACCGCGCTGAAATCTGTTTTCAAACTGGCTTGGCTGCACCGCCGTGGTGTATTCTCTACCAATTAATTCTGCTAAAACGTTTAGCAAAACTGACTTACCATTTGCACCGTTACCTATTAGCATAAAGAATTTTTCAAGATGACAAGATGTAATTAGCGTGTAACCTAGCGCTTGTGATATTGCAGCTTTTTTGTCTTCAGCATCAGCATCACCACTAAAAACTTCATCTAAAAATTGTGTAAATCGATCAGCTTTAGCACTTGAATCATAAGCAATTGGTATCATCGCCGTACCATAATGTTCGCGATTATGGGGCTCTAACAACCATTTCCCATCTTTAAATACTAGTTCGCCATTAAAACAATTAATAATTTTGGAATTTATGTCAAAAGAGTGTTTTCGAATATGTAGTTCAGTTTTTACAATATCCATAATTGAATTTATTCCTGATGCACTCAATCTTGGAATCATTGCAACTTTGTGAATTGCTTTTTTTATTTCTCTATCGTCACATATACGCCATACACCATCACCACGCCAAATATACATAAAATCTTGTACAAAAATTAAATTGCCTGTTCCAAAATGCTTTATTACTGCCTTCGCAGCATTAATGTGATCAGTATCGTGTAATGAAGTGCCTAATTGATAAGTTTTAGCGTCCGCTCTAATGCTTGCAAGCGAAACTTTTGCTTTTTTACTTAACACTCTATGCAATCTGTCCCGATTAGCCTCGAGCATATTACTACGCGCAACGAACCTAGCCACTCGACCAACCAACTCGTCACAATCGTTTGTAGTCTGAATCATTTCAAAAAGCTCTTCAAATGTATATTCAGTTTCGTGAAGTCGATAAACAGTGCCTAAACCGTGAGCCAAAGAATTAATGCACGGCTCATCTTGTAAGCTGTAAATTTTGGCTTTGGATTGCCCATACTCAGGGTCTATTGGGTCTGCACATGTCTGCTCATGGTATTTGGCTGGGTTGGCAAGAATTGCTGAAACAGTAACTACACCAAAATTATCTGTTGAAATTTCAATTTCTCCAGATAATTCACCTCCGTCAAGGGCTTTGTTTAGCAGTTGTTTCGCTTTTTCTGGCGCTACGCCTTTTGTAACTAACTCTGCCTCTCGCTTTTCACGCCATTCCTGGTGCTTCGCATTAGACTCATTACTAACATTATTTTTAACTGAATTGCAACGCTGTAAGTAATTCGCTTCTTCTACTTCAGTTAATGGCTTTAATTTAGAAATTTGCAAAATGCCATGTCCATGTGATTTTATGGACCTACGCTGTTTTATAGCGGAATCTAAAAGTCTAGCGCCACCTTCAAAACAGGGCTGATTGGGCGATTTCATCGCTAGGTCAATTATACTTTTTATGAGCACTGCACCACTTGCCGTAATTTGTGGGCGAACATATCCTGCAAGCACTGAACGCTTGTGTAATATTTCTAAGACTTTGGGAATTGATTTGGCATTATCAACGAATATAAATAAATGCAGTCCACGCACTCCATGTTTTATATCCTTATAAGTAATGCCAGACGAAGCACTAGGTGATGAAACAATTTGCACATTCTTCAGTGCGGCATCCAATGAACGTAGGGCTTTAATTGATTCTTCAACAGTTTTTATGCCTAACTCGGGTAATGAATCACAATCCACAATTAGCAAGCCAGCTTCACTACTAAATATAAATTCTCCTTTGGTGCGGCTAGCATCCTTGGGACATCTGCCTGAAATAAGCGTTTGATGAACCCCTGCCGTTATAAATTGACCAGGTTTTAATGAATTTATAAAAGTTAATAAGTTTTCAGGTTCTATATCAACTTTATTAAAATGGCCATAGTAAAAATTATCAGCCATTACTTTTGTTAATTTATCGTCAGAAAGCTTGTAGCCTTTAGCAACGGTATCTTTATCGCCAGTAAATAATGTAAAGGAGGCTTTTAACATGCAGCCTCCTGATTCAACAACTTACGTATGTCTGCTACAGGCCATGCCAATCGGCCACAAATTCGCATCGGTCTAATTGGACCATTTTCTAAACACGCCCACACTCTTAAGGTTTGGCACTTACGATTTAAATGAAATGCGGCATCAGCAGTTGGAATTGCTACACGCGGTTCTAAATTAAGTGGCAAACATAACTGATAGTTGCGTCCAATTAATTGCAGGGTTGGTTGCTGATTGAATTGTTGATTTGTGTCGGTTGACATTTGTTACCACCTTTCGCCTTTTGGCATTGTTTACACCAGTGGTAATTTAAATATGAGTTTGATTTTTAGTTGTTATGTTCGGCTGTGATACGCGTTAAACGGCATTAAATGGCATTAAATGGCTTAATGAGCTTTAATTTTCAGTCTATTTTTAAGTCTCTTTAGTCTCTTTCCAAGTGCGTTTTTAGTTAACCTAGCCTCTTTGTTTTGGTCATTTGTATAAATTAAAGCATCACCTTCAATTTGCCCATTAAAAGGCTTCTCTTCGTTAAGAGCTAAATCTTTTAACTGCATATAAACATCTGCTAAGCTAGCGTTACCTGCTTGCTTAATAGCTAATTCTATAGCGGTATCAAGACTGTTTCTGCCAAACCTTTTAATGTAAGACGTTAATGCAAGATTGGGTTGGCTAACTATTGTTGAACTTGTATTTGATTGTATTTTCAAGTTAATACAATCGTAGACTTCTAACTTATTATTATTTTTAAATAAATTACTCAGTTCGATGTAGCCGTTAGTAGCGCACCATTTAATCCAATCATCCTTATTAATATAAATATATTTAGCGTCACATAAGTTTAGTATTTGATTGTTGTTAGTAACTTTTATGTAATTTGCACGCACTGCACTTAAAAGCACTTTACATTTTTCGTAGACTTTCTCTTCTCCTGAAGGATGTTCTAAATAATGCGCTTGGTAAACCTCATCTGAATCACATCGAAAATTATGTTCACGCGGATCAGTTCCAAATTGCATCCAAAGTGCAGCATCAAGCACAGTTAAATCTGAAGTTTCAAACCAATATTCTTCCAATGACTCTGGTAGCGCCATCTAATTATCCTAAATGATTTAAATAGTTATTTACTAAAATTTTCAGAAGTAAATGTCTCTTCATTTTTTATTTCAGCTTGCTCTAGTATCCATGACTCAATATTGATATGCCACTTTCGTAATAAATCTAACGGACGACGGCGATAGTGCTTCTCAGCAAGCGCACTGGGTTTATGTCCCATTATTTGGGCAACCACACCTGTAGGTGTTTCAGTCCATTCAGCCAAAGAACCGAATGACCGTCGTAAACCGTGTATAGACAAACTAGGTAAGCCAGATTTAGCTAATGCTCTCTGATGCCCAAGCCTTGGCTCAGTTAAATAGCCACTTGCTGATACTGCACTAGAAAAAACCCACTCATTATTTTTAGGTAGTTTAGATAACAGCCTAGCTACGTAAGGTGTTAGCGGTATAGTCCGCTCACCTTCAACCTTATCTCTTATAGTTAAGCTCATCCATTTAAAATCAATATCAGTCCAACGTAATGCAGCGAGTTCTCGACGCCGAGCGCCAGTCATTAATAACGCTTGTAAATAGGCTGACTCCACTACATTCACCATATTTATAACCCCATCGAACCATGGTTTAAGTTGCTCTCGCTGCAAGCAATCGCCTTCTTTTGATTTTTTACTGGGTAATTCATCACGAACTTGTTGTGCTTTGCATGCACCTGAGGGAATCAATCCAGAATAATCTGATTGTGATTCGCACCAGTTAATAAGTCCAGAAAGTAAACGGAAGGCTAATGCGGCACGTGTAGGCCTACTAGCAGTTTCAAGCGCTAGCCACTTACCAATAGTTATACCTGAAAGATCAGCCAATTTTACGTTCAGCAATGATGCAAGGGGACCTGGCTCTGTAAAGCCTTTACCACGAATCTTCTTTACGCCACCTATATTAACTATATTTTCATGGTCGCGAATATGCCATTCACTCCATTTATTTTTGCGCGCTTCAATGTAAATCGGCCAAACCATAGCTAGTGTTATGCTTTCACGCCTAGCTTTTAATGCACTCGCCTCAATTTCAGCTTCTTTTGATGCATCAAGCTCAATTTTAATTTGCCTGGGGTCGTTACCTTGGTCGATTATAGTTTGTAATCGTCGAGCCTCTTGCTGCGCTTGACTGATGCTCCATACTGAAACTTCTCCAATAGTCATTCGAACCGTTTTACCTTTTACTTTGGATTCAAATATAAATCGTTTGCGTGTAGAGGAAGGTGTAGCACGAACTGCCAGTCCTTGAACTTCACTGCACCATAGAAATGATTGGGCCTTATCAATAGGACACTGAAAGTCAGATATGCGGCCTGCTGTTAATTTGGTCTTAGCCAAAATATACACCTTAAATTTGTAGCTGATTTGTAGGCAAATTTTAAGTATATATCGGAATACTAATCAACACTAGTAAGATGTGAAATTTTTATAACTACATGTTTTAATTGTATTAAGTAATAAAATTAAACACTAATCCACACATATCAACATGCCTCGTGCGGGATTCATAATCCTGGGGTCGAGGGTTCAAGTCCCTCTTTCACCACCAATAAATACGCGGCATCCCAGAGGGTGCCGCGTTTTTTCTTTTTATAAACACAAATATTTATAGCGTATTTATAGCAAAAGCACTCCCGCTAGGGGTGAGCGTTACTAGCTAATAAAGACCACGTTTGATTTGCGCGTGTAATCGCGCGATGACAAGATAGTGATTTCTGCTGGAAGTTTATTTACTATTCAGACTATCTGAATACAGTCTTTCTGTTTCCAATACTAAATCAGCAGCAGACACTTTCAACGCTTTACCTAAGCCTATAAGCGTCCTTAAAGAAGGCTGCCTAATTCCTCGCTCGATGCGCGAAACAAAAGTTCTATCGACACCAGCTAAAAAAGCTAACTCCTCTTGAGATATGCCAATCTCTGACCTGCGCCTACGCAAAATATCGCCAAAAATTTTCTCTAGTTCCAAATTATCTGCATTTTCCATGCAGGCAATATCAATTTAATGTAGCATATAGTCCACGCACTATAGGCACGTACGAACAACAAGAAAGGAGCTTTTGTGTCTTTAATTAAATGCCATGAATGTGGTCAACAAGTTAGTACTGAAGCAAAAACATGTCCATCATGTGGCGCAAAACCAAAAAGACCAACTCGCTGGAAAAGAATGATTGTCTATACATTTGGGTTTCTAATTCTTTTATCCTTGCTACCTCAAATTTTTCAAGATAACTCTACTCCAGAACAACGTGCAAAAAATGAGGAGCGGCGAACTGCAAGACTTGCAGAGGAAGCCAAGCAAGAAGCAGAAGAAAAAGCGATAGCAGATGAAAAAACTTGCAGCAACGATGTTACCGCCTTTGTTATGACTCAAGGGTTCATTGAGAAAAAATTAAAGTCACCAGCCACTGCCAAATTTCCTAGCATTTCAGATGAAAATGTTAAAACCAAATATTTAGGTGATTGCACACATGAGGTTTTAGCATACGTAGATTCTCAAAACAGCTTTGGGGCATTGATAAGAACAAGGTATTACGTAAAGTTGCAAAATATAAAAGGAACTGATGATTGGATTGCCAGCAAAATCATGTTGGATGAATAGCAATTTGTTTTTGGCGAGATGTAGCGATTTTTAGCTTCAGCTACTTTAAATCTTAGAAAGGAAAATAATGAGAACTAAATTAACACTTTCAATCTCCTTGGCTGCTATGGCTGGATTGACCGCCTGTGCCACTCAAGCAGCTTTACCAAGCAATGTTTTTACTCGCGCAAGCTCTGATGGTGGTACATATATAGATAAGGTTGATTTTTCTTATTCAGCAAATGAAGCACAAGACTTTTCAAAGCTGAAATTGTGTGTAGCTGAAAATATTACAAACGACCCCGTAACTTTACAAGACTCATCGGATTCATTTGTAGGTGCATATACTGGTAACTACTATAGAAATAGTAATACCCAAATTATATCGGGACAAGGGGTTTTTAAATATGTCGATGATAAAGCATCCGCATTGATAGCAACCGGTTCAACCATTTCAAACTCTAATCAATTGATACCTGTTAAAGACATCGTTAAATTTGATATGAAATCCTCTTTGGTTGGGAGTAAAGTGAATATAGTTTTTATGAACATAACTCGCGCCCAAAAAGAAACTGGGGCAATTGCAAATGATGGTTTTGCTCCTGTTGGCACTTGGTATGGAGCAAGAAGCCAAGACATTTACACTTCAATTGAGGTTGTGGCCAATAAGATAAAAAGCTGCATGAAGTAATTTGTATTCTTTAGTTTACTCTACATGAGTACATCCAATACTAGCGCCATCATTTCATAAACCCAATAAAAACAGGCATGTGTTATCACCAGCTTTCAGCTTTAGGTGAAATGCTAGCCTTATATCAGCAAACTGTGTATGTAGTGGGCTAGCTACCGCCCTTGTAGCGGTGAATCAGTGTTAGCCAGCATAGTTGTCGCAGCTATATGAAAGTCACTGCCTGTAGCTGGCAGCGTAATAGCTACTTCGCTAGAAATTCGCGCGTGTCTTGCAATAATTGCTCTTGAGTTGCCATGGCTTTCGCTTCCCACAAGTCAATTGGCAATAGTGGCGGGAAGTTATTGGTTTGGCGATTGATTGAGGATTGCTCAATACGCTGCAATCTACGCAAAATCGTGGATGAAACTTTGTACAAGTAAATCGTCCTCAAAAACCTTATTTAAGTAATCATCTATTTTTGAATTAACTATTTCAAACTCGAACGGATGTTTTGACCGACAGGTAGGTGTCATTACTGCCCAGTTTTGGGCATGAGGTATCCTTCCTGTTATCTCGTGCCAAAAAGACTTGAAAGCCCCAAAAGTTAATATCGCGGCTTTAATTGATGCATCAAGGTTGCCTTCGTCAAAAAGGAAATATCGAGTGTCATATTCCAAGATGATTGCGTGGTCTTCCTTGTGGGCTTCAAGGATTAAAAACCTGTTTTCCACATCACATATAGCATTGGTTAAATGATTCATGGTTTTCCCTCCAATAATGCTAATCGCTGCTCAAATTCTGATATTTGCTTGATGCCATAAAGCATAGAGATTGCTTCAATAATTTGCTTACCCATATCAGGCGACACTTCACCGTTTGCGATTGCTTGCAGCACAGATTCTGCTTGCTCAGTAACACCAGCTTTTGCATCAAAGTCGAATTGCACTTTTTCACCTTGCGCTTTGAGGGCTGGTGCGACACGCGATAACACAATGCCAGCAGCTTGCACGTCACCAGCCAAAGCAGCATCAATCACCACACGCACGACAGCGTTAGCATCATCGAGTAGGGCTTGCGTAACTTTAGTTCTTGCATCAACAATCCCCTTTGGACGACCAGACTTGTTAGGGCTAGGCATTCCACGTACCCAGTGCGGATTGCCTTTTATTTTTGGTGTTGATGCATCTAGTTTTAACTCATCCATTTTTGATCTCATCATATGTTTATCAATGCTCTACGCTTTTAGCGCATCTAGGGCGTGTTTATTTACTTTCTGCAATTCAAAAATACGGTTTCTAGGTACGCCAACTGCCTTTTCCATTTCAGAGAACAACAGACCACCGCGAGTTTCCAACATTTCTTTAGCCCTTCGCAACGCTGCCAAAGTTTTTGCAGTTTTGGGTGAGGATTGCTCATGCAGCATACGTGTTCTTAGCTGACGCTCTTTTTCAGACATGCCTGATAGAAAAGATGGCGCACCTAAAATAGCTCTTAATGTAGCCACATCATGACTAGCAAAAGCATCATCAATGAATTTCAATCTATCTTCTACAGATAGTCCTTTTACATGTGCGCGAATCTCTGCGCTGATGTTGAAGCGTTCCGCATCTGCGGTTATTGGTGAGTTAAGCTGACCATCTAGCGCATCTATGCTAGTCGTCATGCTTGCAACAACTGAGTCGAATTTCTTGCACACGCGTGTTAAGTGCTTTTCTGCTAACTCACCAACCAGCATGTGAACATTTTCTTTCGTCCACGCCTGATTTTTAGCAGCTAAATCTTTAGCAACATACACCTTGCTAATCGAATCATATGCTTCTGAAAATGCCTCCACCGCAGCATTCAAATACGGTAAAACCTCTGTGTCACCGTCTGCAATTTTTTCAACGTTCTTGGGATGCAAAGATGGTGAGATATGTGCATGAACTTCCATGTGTTTCTCCTAGTAGCTGATATAGGGCTTAATTTTAGGAAAGTAACAATTAAATAGCTTGATAAAAACACACAAAATCAAAGTGATATGTAAGTGGTAACTTATTATTTCAAATACTAAGGTCGCTGCAATTTAGTGATATTCACTATAAGACTTAATAATTGTTTTAAAGAAAAGCCTCCCCCTGTAAAGCTAAAAAACAAGTAAAACTTAAAAAACCCGTAAAACCAGTAAAACCGAGTACCCATGCGGGATATAGCGGTAAACACTGTGTTTAGACTGATGGTAATGGCGAATCGGTTTTACGGGTTTTACTGCTTTTAGGGGGGGGGCTATTTTTGCAGCATAAATGCTAAATTACCGCCATGAACAATCTCAATCTGACCTGCCTCATTAAAAACGTAGCCATTACCATTTGATGCACGTTTTCTTATTAGAGGTGCATTTTCCATCTCAAATAGCATTCGCAATTGCTCGCGTATTTTATTTACCCCCTGCATAGTTTCTTCGCTGCAATACTGAACCAATGCTTCTTGTTGTCTATTCCCTGCCTTTATTCCAGCAATCGCAACATTCAATGTTTTACGCAGTTCATCCGTCAAACGAGGTAATACATTTTGCAACTCTTCAACTTCAACCCCATCCTCGCCAAAATGTATGCGAAAGCTAATAGGTTTAAACATTGCCCTTGTTTTATCAGGCGCTGTCGTTACCTCTCTCACACGCTCCGATGCTAGGGACGAATACAAATAAATCATGTTATCCACATCAGCACGTAAATCGCCAACACCTTCAAAAATAAGATTGCCATCTTTATCAAGATACTTATTTGTGTGCCCTAACAAACAGATAGTTGCACCATTTGCCACTAGACTTCGCAATAGCGCAATAAACTCTTTGACCTGTTTTTTATCCAGCATGTCGGTAAATTTTTTCATCGTATCGAAAATTAAAACTGCTTGACTTAGTTCTACATTAAAATTTGCCAATTTGCGCAAGTCATTAAGTAAACCAGCTACACTAACTGAGTCTTTAGCATCGGGAGCTAGAATTATGAAACCAGAGTTTTCCGCTTTAGCTTTCTGCGCCTTTAATTGGCTTAGATTAGCGTCTGCATTGATATAGAAAACCTCGTATCCATCACGAGCCATGTTGCCACTCAAATATGTAAATATGCTAGTTTTGCCACCATTGGGTGGACTTGGATAAACGTTGATTGACCCTTGTGGTATTAAGTTCGGCACTATGAATTTTTGATTTAGCATTTTGTCCGCCTCACTTTTGGTAAGTGTATATTCCTCGAGAAAGCTCTTAAGAGCAAAACCATCAGGGGCTTTTTGTTTTACTTTCGGAGTAGCCTCTAATTTTCGAGCTGCATTACTATTGGGATTTAGCCAGCCTTGCCTTTGTGCTTCAGCAAAAACGGCTTGATAACTTGTACTGTGTGGTTCAAAAGTTTCCCACTTTTTTGAGGCTTCTTTTGGGTCAAACTTCTCAGAAGTGGCTGACCAATCAAGCCATAAACCGCGCCCAGTAGAACCTAGCCCTCGAAGTGCCATTCCCATGTTAATCCACTGGTGGTAATCATCTGCTCGCATGTGCAATAAGGCAGAACGCAGTTCTGTTACCGTTTGCGGTGGAACAGCTATTTCTTCAGTTTTCGATGCAGGGTCGCGGAATGCGCTATGAGCTGGAGCAAGTTTTGTTTCAACATAATCAGCCAAGCAAATTAAAGGTGAATGTTGAATAGCATCTTCTGTAACTGTGAAATATCTACGTTCTGCATAAACCTCAATGCCAGTGGAATTTGGACCTAAGGTTTTAAACGCTCTACCGTAACCAATAGCGTGACAACCCAGCCCACTTGGACTTTTTTCGACATAGCCACCAATTTCGTTGGCAAAGCTTGATAGATTGTTGGTGGCTACCTCATCAAGGTCAACCCCCTGCCAGTAACCCTCACCATCTTTGCCAAGCGCGAAGCCCAATCCATCGTAATGGCTTACTACGGATTTAGCATCCTCATAGGTTGCTAGCTGCTGAATATCAGCATCAGAATCTAAAGTGCCATTCCGTCGTGTACCACTAACATAGTACGGAATCTTATCTGGCTCTAGTTTATTTTTCACCCACTCAAGTTTGTAAACTAGCCAGCGCTTACTCGCTTTCATTTGGCTTAGTGTGTCAGCTGGGGCTTGGTTGATGTACTGGTCGCCGTGCTTGTATTGGCTACTTTCAATATCACCTGTAATCGCTGGTAAATAACCCCCATTATCAAACATGCCACGATTAGTTTCTGTTAAATTAGTGTTGCTGCTCATTGCTTTACTCCTGCCCCAGTTCGCCCAAACTGGGGTTTTTCTTTATGCGGCTGACAATATGCTTGAATGCCCGCGTGACGCGCAATTTTTCATTATTATTTCAATCCGTTAGATACTGGCTTTACAGTCTTGGGACTAAGTAGGTCAAGCAGCCGCTAGCTGAGAAGCTGCGGTTTTATGCTTATTTTTATCTAGCCAATCCTGAACATCTTTGGGGTCATAGCGAATCGCACCGCTGGGTAGTTTTACATGACGCGGCAAGTCATGGCCTTGGCAGCGCAAGCGTTCAACGGTATTGGTTTTTAAACCTAAAAGGCTTGCAAGGTCTTTAGTGCTGAGAAGCGGGGTAAGTGTCGAAGTGGTCATATTTCAGTCTCCAGTGCATAGGTTCACCGCAGACTGATTGTGATAAGTGTCGCGGTAAACATTAAAGATAATGTTTCCGCCGACACCCGATTTGGATGTTATTACAACGAGCTTTTTGAATTGCCCGATGGCGTAAGGTGAATAAATATTAGCAAATTAAAAATTGAAATACAACATAAAAACGCTGATATAAAACAAAAAATAAGATAATAAAAATCAGGCTAGCCCGTAAATCTCAGTATGTTGGATTTATGCAACATAGCCTCGGCAATTTTAACCTGCCTCACTATGAACTTCGCCACAGCTTCACTTGCGCCAGCCAGTGAAGCGGGGTCTGGGTTGTTTGAATAACTCATGCCGTGAACGTCACTTGCCATATGGTTCAATAGTTGTCTCCGTTCGTCATCACTGACCTTTGCTGCTTTTGCAATATCATCATGCGTACGCCTAAGGTCATGAAGTGAAAGGGAAATTTCTGAAGCCTCACTCACAACCCCCATTGTGGCGCGAGCATCTGAAATATGCGGTAACTTTTTACCAAAACTTGGAAACACATATATTTCATCTGTTTTTAAGATTGCCCTACGCTTCTCTAAAAGGTCTTTTAGCAAGCTGTTAATTGGCAGACTAATTTCGTTATGGTTCTTAACCACATCACCACGTAATGTGAAGTAACCTTTTTCTAAATTCACATCTGACCATTTCAAACTGCCAGCCTCCATCCTACGGCAGCCCGTTAGCAAAAGAAATTGCACATAATCAACGCTAGTTCTATCGTTGATATTCGCATTCGCTAGACGGCGCTTTTGTAAAGCTAACCACACTGCACCAATCTTATCTAATGGAATACGGCTTGTTCTTGCTTTCTCAGGGTTTGGCTTTCTTATTTTGAACATGCGCGATACTGGGTTAGTCACAAAGATTAAAGGCTCACCTTCTTCATTGGTAAACATCTCTCTTGCATGGTTGATTAGCGCCCTCAGGTTCACAAAACATTGTGTGGCTTGACTGGCAGCGCCACGATTAGTTATTTGCTCATAACGGTCTAGGCACTTCTCTCTAGTAATGCTTGCAATTGGTTTATCTGCCCAGTCACTAAGGTTATTTTCCACATGGTGTTTTAGGTCGCGCTTTGTGGTGTCACGAAGTTCGCCATGCTTTGTGCGTTTATTGATTAGGTAATGCTGCATTACTTCGCGCAAGGTGATAGTTTTAGCCTCACTCTCTGCCGCCTTACGCTTACGCTCAATTTCTGTTTCTTTAGCTTTAATTACAGGGTCAACACCTGCCAGCATTTCTGCTTTTATCTGTACGGCTTTTGCTCTCGCTTGGTCAACCCGATACGGGTCATTGTGCCTGCCGATACTGATAAGACGTTCTTGCTTAGAACCTTTTACACGGAACTGAATAAAGTAAGTGCGCGTTTTTCCATTCGGACTAACTCGAAGTCCGAAGCCCTTAGTTTCACTATCCCAAATAGTGGTCACAAGCCCCTCGGGATAGTTTCGCTCGGCTATCGTATTGGTGATTTTTACCTGTTTAATGACATTGCTATTTTGTGCCATGTGAATTTCCTCACTAAAAATTTATAGCGTATTTATAGCAAATTTATAGCATTTATTAAAATCTAAAGCAAGGAAAATAAAATGGGGAATGTTCTTAAGTTATTGATATATTGATGTTTTATAAAGTAATTACAAGGAAATTAAAACTAAATAAAGCTTATTCATAACTTATTCATAATCCTGGGGTCGAGGGTTCAAGTCCCTCTTTCCCACCATATTTGACGCGGCATCCGAGAGGGTGTCGCGTTTATTTTTACTTCTTGGCTAGCACCAGGCTAGCATTTCCCGCAAATATATTTGCGGGAAATCATGAATTAATGAGAATTACACCACCCGAATTATCTTTGAAACGTTAAATGGTGCAACTTAAGTTAAGCAGCATCCTGTTGTCGATGACTTTCAAGCGTTTGAATGACCCGATTTACTTCGAAATTAGGTATCTGCTCTAGTGACTCAAAATCAAAGTAAGCTAGCAACTGGTCAATGTCTGTGCCTGTTTCTCTAATCAGCCGATTGATGTAACGAAGTTGATTCGCCGTTAGTAATTCTGGCTGACTAAACCCGTTATCTGATGCTTTATTTACTAAGCTAGGCTTAAATGTAGGTTTAAAAGATTGGCCAATAGCACTAGGATTAATTGCATTGTCCGTTGCAGGTAAGTCTTCCCCAGCATAAACATTTAAGCTCAAGCCATGTAGCGCAATCGCTTTCACTAAACAGCGTTGAATACTCGTATTGATATCAAATACTGTCGGCGCAATAATCGGCTTGTTTTTGTTATCAAATATGGGGTGTATCTGGCTCCAATTAATGCTTTTAATGTTGCAGCCACATCTACAAAAGTAACATTATCTGTGGTTACAAATGACAGGCCATTAAAGAGCAGACTTACCATTTGGCGGCTCGTAATTAACGCATCAAATGTTAAACCAGATATTGGCTGCTTGAATGACGCCAAACCTGAACTGATTTTATATTTACTCAATACGTGTTCAGTGCAGAAACCCTCAAATGACTGCCTTTAAGCGACTTAACACGATATTGTCACAAAAAATTCATAGAACTTTACTGAAAACAGGGGCACTATATATGTGTGCATACTCGATTCATACCAATGTTACAAAAAGATGACATTTTATTAAATAATTAAAAAAGGAGCCAATATCATGAACAACATGCTACGTTTTGCACCCTTATTAATGCTGATATCTTGTGCGAGTGTTCAATCTACCACCACAGAAAAAAATGGCAAACTATTGCACGAGCTGTCTTGCAGCGAATTTAATAGCAGCTTAGAAGAATGCACAGCAAAAGCCAGCAAACTATGCGCTAACGACTACAAACTGCTATCACACCATAAAGAGGTATATGCAAACTCTAGTGATGGCTTTTACGTGCACCCTCGCCATCATTTAATGGTTGAGTGCAAAACTTAACCCTTAAAAAAGCAATAAAATAAGATTTAACGGCCTTTAAGCTTGGCGTTGCTTTAAGGTCAATGCTGTGGAATTAGGCAACTCGCCAAGTTGTGACGCAAAAAGTTGAATACTGCACGCTGCAAGCATGCCCGCACACTGATTCATTTACTTAGCCCTAATAATTCAATTAAAAATTTGTCTTCAAACAGTTTGGGCACGCTTATATATGCGCGTTGCTGCCGTGATAAACTTGCCACAACATCTCAACCCATCTTCAATATACGTCAAAAATGATTCAATACAACCCAAAAGACTGGATTACTTTTATCTTCCGTTTTCACGAAGCGGATACCTTTCGGCAACTAATTCCGATGATGATTTTCATCGGATTATATGCAGGCGGCATTGCCTATTTAGAAATAGAATTTTGGCAACTTTCCGATAAAAGTCATGTAAAAAATATCCCCCTAATGCACAGCACAGTCGGGTTTGTGTTGTCATTACTATTAGCCTACAGAACCAACACTGCTTATGAGCGCTGGTGGGAAGGTCGAAAATTATGGGGCGCGCTGGTGAACAACAGCCGCAATTTGGCGATTAAACTTTCTGCATACTTAACACATGAAACCGACCGAATTTTTTTTAGAAAAGCCATACCAGCATATGCATCGGTGTTGTCTAAACATTTATTAAATGAAGAAGTTGGCCAAATGCTGTTTGAAGGCCTAAATTTAGAAATCGACCACCACAAACACCATCCCAATCAAGTGGCTAAACACTTGTTTCAAAAGGCGAATGAGCTATACACGTCAGGCAAAATCACTGGCGACCAGTTTTATATTATTAATGCAGAGCTACAATCATTTACCGATATTTGTGGCGCCTGCGAGCGCATTAAAAACACGCCGATTCCCTATTCTTACAGCGCGTTTATTAAAAAATTCATCTTCTTTTACATCATGACTTTGCCGTTTGGCTACGTGTTTAGCTTGGGCTATTACGTCATTCCAATTGTGGTATTTATTTTCTACGTGTTAGCCAGCTTAGAACTAATTGCCGAAGAAATTGAAGACCCTTTTGGTGGTGATGATAACGATTTACCAACTAAAAAGATTGCGGCGAATATCAAAAAGCATGTGGAAGAGTTGCTTTAGCTTTTAAAAACCTTTTTCACACTTTTCTTGCCAGTCTACAGACTTTGCAAAATGAAACAGAAAATTCTAAAAGCTGAAAATTGCTGCCGTTGTAGCGGTCAGGCTTTCATCAGAAAAGCCATTGCTATCCTGAAAAATTTTATCTTTACTGTGGAATTTTCTTAGCTCAGCGCGTATCGCAAAATTGTTTGATAGCTTGTAATCTAGATTGGTAGAATAACTGAAAGTTCTAAAGCCGTTGGGGGCGTCAGTGTTCACAATCACGCCGTCTTTGTCTTGGTAATATTCGGCTCTTGCAGCAATGCTCAGCTTGTCTGAATAGCTATATCTGGCAATCACAACTGGCGTTAACCAAACGTTATAGCGCTTACTATTTCTTTCGGCTTGCTCAGCACCAATATCAAACCCAGTAATGAGACCCCATTGATCATTTAATTGATATTGACCATAAAAATTGTGGAAATAGCGCATTCTTCTCTCCTTATCTGACTTATCGTTACCGATAAATGAGCTGCTATTTAAGGTGATTTTTGCGCTAAGTTTGTAGGTGAGTTGATGTCCAATTGCAGGTGTTGTATTACCATCTGGCCTTTGAATGCGCTGCCAGCCATTCAAAACAAGTCCACTCGCATACCATTTGCCATCATCTGAAGTGTAGGAAAGTCGCAGACCTGTTTCAAAATAGGGCGAAATCCGCCAGTATGCTTCTGGTGAGTGTCCAATTATCTAAGCCAACTGCACTTTCAAACCCAATATGTGATGGCATCACGCCGGCATCCAGCCACACGTTATCTGTGAGCTTTAACCCAATATTGGCTTCAAATAACTTCTGTAAATCGCTTGGCTCTGCTGCGTAATTAGCGCGCATATAAGTACCAGAACCTAAAGCTAGATTTGTACGCACCCGTTCAGCGTTAAAACTTGCTTTGATAAACCCCAAGTTAATACTAGGTTTATCTGTGACATTGTGGCTATAGGTAAAACTGGGCCTTAAATCATCTGAGGGATGATTAAAATCATGTAAATAATAGGTTTCTAAGTATCCGCTAATGCTCAAATTATTTGGCGACTCCTGACTGGCCTCGGCTGCAAATGCTTGTTGGCTGAAGTGCATTGTCATGATGGCTAAGCAGACACTCATCTTTATTATGTTAAGCCTTATATTTTCCAATGTTTTAATTCTCCGATGTAATTTGACGTGGGCAACATTTACTTAAGGATATTGAAATAAGCGGGCATTTCAACAACATTGATATATCAATCACATAAACAAACCAACTCATCTGATTAAGTGACTGTTTGAGGATTGAAAACGATTTCCGCACTCAAAACGCAGATGCCGCGAGGATAGATTTTATTTTTAGCCGAAGGAAACAAGCGGCAGTGGGGTGCCCTTTTATTTTGTTACTTTGTTTTGGGCAAGCAAAATAAAGTAACTCGCCTTAAGGCGAAACCATTTTATGGTGCAACAATCTTGTTAACTATTTGATATTGCTGTAATAATTATGTAATAAAAATTAGGGATTAATGCAACATGAAGAAATAAATGTAGACCAAAAACACATATATATTGAATTTTTTAAAGATGTTGGTATCATAGTATCACACAGTTTCTGTAAGGCGAACCGTCACCGGATGGTGTGCCTGCCAAGCAATCGCTTGGCTAGCCTGCAGAAACGCCCTTTATTTAAAATCCCAAACATTGTCAATTTTATCTGCAATAGCTTTTCTCCAAATTTTATTAACCTCTCTCGATTCATTCGGATAAGACCTGTAAATTGCACCAGCTACCATATCGGCAAGTTGAATTAATGCGTCTTTTTGAGAATCCACAAACTTAACTTTAAAAGTTAAACTAGGCTTTATTTGTGACCTCAGATAGCGATGCAACTCCTTTTTAAACTCCCTATCGCCGCTCCCATCTATTTTAATTGTGGCGTTATTTAATTTAATCTCTTCAAAGTTAATTAACTGTTTTACAAAATAGTTATAAAATTTTTCATCATTTTCGCGTAGATTAGGGCTGTAAATTTTCTTTTTATCAACAACTAGCGCACGAACTCTAAATTTACAGCTTTTTATTCTGTTAAAAAACTCATCTCTTATACCATCACGTGACTTACTAAATTTAAACTCTGGTTTTATCTTCAAGTCGGTCAATCCCTTTTTAATCACTTCCGATGTTTGCTCTGCATCTTCATTTTTATCAAAAATTACCATTGCAACAACAAAATGGGATGTTGAACCACGCGTGAGTTTAAAACCTGGATCTCCACTTTCATCAATAAAAATTAGCAAATGATTACTTTCTTATTTTTAAATAGCAAAAGGGCAGACTAGCTGCCCTTAAAAAGTTAAATTAAATCAACCGCACTTGCTCTCACCACAATTCAAACAAGTCAAACATCCATCCATCACAATCGCCGCTTTGGTATTACACTTTTTACACAGCGATGCACCTTTTGGAAAGCCTTCTTCGTTTATCTCGCCACCTGCATTTGCATTCTTTTCTAAATATTCAGCTTTTTTATCGGCCACTAATTTTTGTTGATGTTCATCTAAACTCGGTTTTTTTAGCATACCGATTTCTTGCAGGTGTTGCTCCACCACTTCGCCGATTTCAGCCACTAAACTCGGCACGAATTTACCGCCTTTTTTAAAGTAGCCGCCACTTGGTTCAAATACGCTTTTCAGCTCTTCTACCAAAAACGTCACATCGCCACCTTTGCGGAACACGGCAGACATCACGCGCGTTAACGCCACAATCCATTGAAAATGATCCATGTTTTTGGAATTGATAAAAATCTCAAACGGGCGGCGGTGCTCTTGCGGCGTGCCTTCGTTCATCACTACATCATTAATGGTGATGTAAAGCGCGTGCTCAGTCACTGGCGTTTTGACTTTATACGTGCTTCCTGTGATTTTTTCTGGGCGGTCTAGCGGCTCGCCAATTTGTACGACTTTTGCATTTAAGTCTTTTAATTCAGTGGCTTTTGCCGCTGCGTCGATTTTGTCTTGCTCGTTAACTAGCGCGTAACCTGTAATTTTCTTTTCAATTTTCACTGCCATTTTGTTCTCCTTTTGAGGTCAAGCCTCACACTTATTTGCCTCTGTTTATGCGTAGCGTTAAAGCTTAATCCGTTGCACTTTTTCGACTAAAAAATAGGGTTAAGTATGTGAAATCAAACCGATACTTAACGCACTATTTGTCATTAATTTGCTTAAAATTTACCATAGTTTATATTAACTATTAAATGTCTAACACTATTAAAAACCCAACATTCAATTCATTTAACTAAGTGTTCAACATTCAAGTAAAAATAAAGTGTCTAATATTTAGTTTAATCAATTTATTACATTTATCCATCATAAACCACATTATATGGGTTTACAACAATAATTTAACACACCATATTGTGTTTTTATAACATAAACATCTTATCATTTAATCTTTATTGATTAGACAAATTATCACTATATTTTTTGTGCATCTAAATTTAAGTTTTAATTTGATTACAAAATACAATAAGGCATTGTTTACTCAAATATAATGTTTAAAGGGGAGTGGCGGCTGTTCTCTATCTGAAGGGCCTGCAGTTAATATTTCACCCACTGCATCAGCAAATCTTAAAGTAACAGGTATTCCATCTCCATAAATGCAAGCATTAAAGTTTAACTTAGTTAAAGCCATAATATCTTTCATAACGGTTAACAAATCCGCCTCACCTCGAACGATATCTATTTTTATAGGATTAGGTGTTTCACGGCCTGGGTAAGTATTTAAATAGGGTATAAATCCTTTTGTCCAAAGAAACCCATTACGTTCGGTTAAACATATTGCCGTACCCCTAATAACAGGATGACTACCAGGCCTGAACAATTTAATGCTGTTCGATTGCCTTATTCTGACACCTATAAGCTTTGTGTTTTCTGGCAAAGCATCAGTAAATCCGTCCCATTCATCACTACTAAATGCTGTTTTCCCATGCAAAAATAGTTCTGATGGATATACGCCTTCTTTTGCCTTGTAAGCGTCTAAAACCATAGCCAATAAAGCTCGTGCAGTTAATCTATCAAGATGAAATTCTTTAGTTTCTGATGATTTCCACCTGCCTATAAGGCCTTTAAATACAAGCCCATCACCTGAATCAAGAAACATTTGTGCACCGCAACAAGCACTACCTTCTTCCGCATTCATAAGCTGTTTAAACACTAAACCAACATAACAGACTTGATTACGAATTTGGGCTAGCTGCCAAGGGCGTCTTCCACTCTTGAAATAGGCTGTTGTAGCCAAGTTCCAGGCTACAGTTGCAGGATCTTGAATTTGTCTTAAAGGCATACCATTACTTTTTACAAACTCTTCTGGAGCGATTGCAGTTTCTCTTAAAATTTGGACTACAGCACGATTAGTACCTTCTAATAAGCGCGCTTTTAATTGGTTATGGAAATTCACCTCGTAAAGATATGGTTCTGTGGCCTCGTTGTCGGCATCAAATAATGAAGGTTCTTTTATTAGCTCTTTCGCTAATGTCTTGTTCATCAAATTTTTAGTTTTAAGCCGTAGGTCTGCTGGAATGACTGACTTAGGTCTGCCATATTGGTAGATTCTTTCTGGAATGACGACAAACCACAAATCAACCGGAGTCTCTTCTTCATTTAAATAGCGTTGAATAGCATTTGAAAATACCTCTACAGTTTTAAAGATTGCCACATGACGATCGCTAATCAGTAGCGCCTGATCAATTTCTTGATTTGTAATAACAATCTCACACTCGGATTTGTTAGGTAAGTTCAAGCCAAAAACAGCAGAAAATCCGGGAAATATACGATGCTGTGGTGAGTCTGATTCTTTTGCAGGTATAACCCCATTTATTTTAGACAGCCATTGATTGAATATTCTTAAACCATCACTTGTCCCAACTACGCCTATTCTCAATGTGGCAGCCTTAGTATTATTTTTTAGTGGGCCAAAAAGATATAAGCCGTCTTTAGGTGAGGCAAGTTTCTGACCACTACCAAAAACTAGTTCTGGTTCATCAATGTAGTCAATTTGTTGAATAACTACATTCCTCATTGTTCTTCCTCTTCTTCTAATTGATATAAATAACTGTCATCTTTGTCATCAAACAGAAGGTCTGCATCTTCTAGGTCTTCTACTGCTGTATCTTTTATTTTATTTTCAAGAATTTTTACTGATGCCATATAGGTTAAGGGAAATGCTTCAATTTCTATATTTCGATTAGGTGAAACAGGTATTGTTATTCTCTCTTCGCCTTTGGCTAATTCACTTAAATATGCCGAGGATAGATCTCTCCAACGGTCTTGCCACCAAGACTTACAAAACCTACGCCTTAATCTATGCATTTGAGCTGAGTCACCAATAGGTGTAACTCCATCGGACGTGAAAACTACATGTGGGAGTAGTGTGAAGCGACTGGTTTTGCCTACCGTTGGAACAGCTTCAATAGCAAAGTGCCAGAAAGCTTTTAATTTTTTACTTTCGCCCAATAAAGCTCTGCTGCCAGAATTGCCTAAAGCATCAATGAACTTAGTTCTTTCTATTTTTGATTCGGCCTTAGATCGGTACCAGCACAGTTTATTATTGGCTAATGCAAATCCAAGCAATCCCTCCTTAGCTGCGAAACGTTCCCAACTTTGACGAATTAAATCAGTAACTATATTAGATCTATCTTGATAAGAAAGCTGAGGTAAGTTGTTACTGCCACTTTGTAGAAATGAAGTGGTTTCAATTGCACTAAGCTTTTTTAAAGCACTAGGGGCATCTAATGTGTTGAAATCCTTTGCATCAGCAAAGCTAATGATGTACCTATCAACTTGTCGGCAAGGCCACTGTATTTTTAAAGGTTCAATGTTCTTGGGTGCAGATTCAAAATAAGAGATTTTAATTGCAGCTGGGACTTCTAATATAGGAAGCCAATTTGACATTACTTCTTCATTTTTTCTTTCGAGTAACTTATCTAACTCTAAAAAGTTTTTAGCCCAATTAGATAATACATTTTCAGTACTTTGGTGACGAGGAACTTGGTCTTTTTCAAGTTTCTCCAATAGTCGTGCCAGTCCTAGATGCCAACCCTTTGTAAAGTCTATTACGTTTTTATTGTGGATATGAATTGGGATTTCATCATATGGAATCTCACCTATGCGCACCGGAATAATGAAGTCCCCTAAATCTCCTTTCGCTTCAATTGAATCAGCAACACTCAGCTCCTTTTGAAATCCCCTTTTAGTTAAAGATACTGGAGATAAAACACTGATAAATTTAATAGTATATTGACGTAAAGACTCATCAATATCTTTCCAAAAAACCTCCCCACCCACAAGATGGGTCAAGTCAGACCAAACTTCATAACCATCAGACGCAAGACGTGCGCTGAGCCATGCGGTGAAATCATTATCATTTGGATTGGCATGACTAATAAAAATTAGTTTTTTTGATTTAATCGAACCGGTAGCTTTAATCATTGGTGGCCTAATATGCTTGCTGATAATTTTGTAATATTATTGTCTATTAAACTCATAAAAAGCATCACACTGTCAAAATTTAAAAACTCATTACAATTAACCGTTTAAAAGGCAGGCAGATTCCGAAAAAGTTATTGCCAGCAGATTTATTCTTGAAATTAATTGTTAACAACTTTACTAAAAAATATCAAAAATTATATTAATAGCAATTTAATAGCAAACATTAATAAAAAATTGATATATTCAGTTCTCAACACATAAATAACACTAGTTATACATCGCTCGAACTATGAGCATTAAAATTTAAGAAGGAATTTATTTTGTTAGCAGAATCTTTTGCAACATTAGTGGGTTTACTCGGACAATACTATTCCGAAAAGGGAGCTAAAGCACAACTTGAATTCAATGATTTCATGGAGTGGCTTACTAAAGCCAACCATACTGAAATCAGATCTCTACTTGAATTGAATACTCAAGCAACAATTCACATCAAAGCACTCCTTAATCAAGACCACAAAATTTTCAAGGAAAAGCTAGATAAAATTGATTCAGCTATTACTGCATTTGCTAGCGCTATTGACGGTTTCGATGCATTAGCTCGCGAAGTAAATCCTAACGCCAGTTTATCTAAGCAGGCCGTTAATATTCTTGAGCAATTTCAATTGTCTGGCGCCTCCAAAGTTCTTGAAATTAAATTAATGGATGGAACGATATATCAGTTTCTCGAAACTAGTGGGGGTCTCGTTATAGCTGAGCAAAAGTTTGTAGAGGATGACCTAAAAACTTTAGTCGAATATGGTCTTTTACGTCATGAATATAACAAAAGCGGAAACAATATTTATATGTTTACGCGCGCTGGATCACGGTTAGTACAAGATATGTAGACGCTAAGGAGAAAACATGGGACCAGTTGTACTTTTCGACAAATCTTTTCTACAGTCACTTACATTAGATGAGTCGGTTTGGTTTGATCACTTTTTTCTTCCCGTTGTTTGTCCTCTATTCTTTGTGGAAACACTTGCGGATCTGGCAAAGCAGCGTAAGGACGGTGAACGATCGCCAGAGAAAGTTGTTCGCATAATTGCGGACAAGACCCCAGTTATATCTGGTGCACCTTGTGTACACCATGAACAGCTTTGCATTGCAAACCTTCTTGGTCATGAAGCACCTCTCATTGGTCAAATTCCGGTGGCTGGCGGGCGTCCTGTACGTGGTGCTGACGGTAAACCAGGTGTTGTTTTTGAGAATTCACCAGAAGCGGAGGCATTTGCACGCTGGCAACACGGTAAATTTCACGAAATTGAGCATGATGCAGCTTCCAACTGGAGAGAAATGCTCACAAAACTCAATTTATCTGAGGTTGCTCAACGAATGGGTGCCTTGGGTATAACACCTCAGAGTTGTCGCACAGTCAAAGAAGCATATGGAATTGCCACCTCACTTGTCAATTCTCGCTTCGAGCCAAAACAACAAATTGGCTTACTCTTTTCGTTTTTGCAAGTTCCGCAGCATCTGCAATCGCAGATAATTCACTGTTGGTCACAAGCAGGTTTTCCTCCGTTAGCAGAATACGCCAGTTATGCTGCGCATGTATTAACGGTCGAAATCTTCTTCCAGATCGCTCTGGCAGCAAAACTTATATCTACACAACGACCTTCCAATCGCGTTGACATTGCCTACTTATTTTACCTGCCGTTCTGTAACATATTCGTTTCTGGCGATAAACTGCACAAACTCTGTGCCCCTTTGTTTTTGCGGAAAGAACAGGATTTCATTTGGGCACCAGAACTCAAAAGTGATTTGGCACGCATTAACCGAGAGTTGTTGTTGAAAACTGAACTGGAGCGACAAGTTGGACTGCATAAGCTAGCTCCACGTCCACCAGGTATTCAATCAAACCTTACATTAGCACTTTGGAGTAAACATACTCCAAAATCATTAGAGATTGATATGAATATAGCTACTAAGTCACCAGAGGCGGAAAAAAACCTATTCGACCATTTAAAATCTTTTACCAACGCTCCTGCAGATCCCGAAGTTGCCGGAATGCCTATTGATGAGCTACAAAACATTTCAATAGAAAGGCTTGTACCAGCAAAAAAGGGAAGTTGGTGGCTAATACCAAAGCGGGTCGCAGATGCAGAGGGAATCACAAAAGCCTAACTCTTCTGCAAGGTTGCTTAAGAAAAATACTTGGCAGTAAAGCAAGTGATGTGGCTAATGCAGTCATAAGGATAGTAACCATACGCACTTCTGAGCCCTTCTTAATAACGCCTAGATTAAGCTTGTATTCTTCTGCAATCATTAAACATCGATAGTGGCCTTACAACAACATTCCGTTTCTTTCGGCAATGCTCAACTCAGCAGTAAAATCTTCACGGGCCATCTAATAAAGTTTGTTTACAGCACTGGTTAAAAATCTTTTCATGTATTAAATTGATTATTCTTATGCGCAGTATTTTTCAATTGCTGCTACTTTTTACATAGGTTTATATCCAGCATCAGACATTGCCTCAGCAATAGCTTGTTCAGAAATATCCGACTTAACGTTAACTTTTCTGGTAGCTAAATCCACTTCGATTACAGCACTCTGATCTAATTGCATAATGGCTTTCTTGATGTTGTTCACACAGCCACCACAGCTCATCTTTGGTACATTAAATGTATACATTTATCATATCCTTTCAATAATCGAACAATCACTTTAGACCTTACAACTATGGCAAGGTCAAGCAGTTTTCAATTGTTAAAATACCACTTGACCTTCCAATGGTGGGAATCTTTAAGATGATTCATAATGATTGAAACTGGAGGTAAAAAATGAAAGATTCTGATCTCTCTATTGATATTGCGATTAGTGGAATGAGCTGCGCATCATGCGTCTCTACTGTTGAAAATGCTTTGCGTAAAATCCCTGAAGTTGAATCAGCGACCGTTAATCTTGCCACTGAAAAAGCCCATTTAGTGCTTAAAGAAGGCGTCTCATTTCAAACACAAGCCATTTTGAATGCTGTTGCTGATGCTGGATATGGCGCTGAATTAATTGCGCACAACCACAGCCTAAAAAATTATGACGATGAGTCAGCCAATGGCATCCGTATTGTAATGGCGATTGTATTAAGTACTCCTCTCATTATCCCGATGCTATTTAATCTGGCGGGAGGATATTGGAATCTTCCAGGATGGGTTCAGTGGTTACTGGCAACACCTGTACAGTTTTATTTAGGTGCAGGATTTTATACATCCGCTTGGAAAGCCATTAAGAACAAAACAGGCAATATGGACTTGTTAGTTGCAATCGGCACTTCAGCCGCATATTTCCTTTCCATATATATGATGTCACAAGGTCATGAGCATTTATATTTTGAAGCTTCAAGCGTGGTCATTACCCTTGTGTTGCTAGGTAAATGGCTAGAGAAACGTGCAAAGAGACAAACTACAGAGGCCATACGCGCTTTACAAAAACTAAGACCTGAGACCGCCAGAGTAAAGCGTTTAGATGCAGAGTTAGATATCCCCCTTCAGGAAGTGATGATTGATGACGTTGTAATCATTCGTCCAGGGGAGCGTATACCCGTAGATGCATTGATTATCGAGGGAAGCAGCCATGTTGATGAATCTATGATGACTGGAGAAAGTGAGCCAGTGAATAAAGTGGTGGGTAACAAAGTGATAGGCGGGGCAGTAAATATCGACGGCATGCTAATGGTTAGGACGGTTGCTATAGGCGCTGAAAGCACGCTGTCTCGTATTATACGTTTAGTAGAGGATGCACAAACGGCAAAGCCAGACATCCAGCGTCTAGTTGATAAAGTTAGCGCTGTGTTTGTGCCAGTAGTCATCGTTATTGCCTTCATTACACTGCTGGCTTGGGGTCTATATTCCGCCAACTGGGAACTTGCGATATTAAATGCTGTGGCTGTTCTTGTCATTGCTTGCCCATGTGCGCTTGGTTTAGCGACGCCAACCGCTATTATGGCGGGCACAGGAGTAGCCGCACGTCACGGTATTTTAATTAAAGACGCAAAAGCGTTAGAGTTGGCGCATAGCATTACCCATGTGGTGTTTGATAAAACGGGCACATTAACCGAAGGTAAACCAGTTCTATTGGCATTTAAATCAGTAGACGGTAACGATCAATCATTATTGGAACTAGCTGCCAGTATTGAGCAAAACAGCCTGCACCCTCTCGCTAAAGCAGTTGTAAATCAACTACATGAATTAGGAAAGAGTTTATTTACAGCCACCGAAGTTCGAGATTTGGCTGGACGTGGCTTACACGGTATGGTGAATAACCAAATTATTTACGTCGGCAACCAGCGCTGGATGGAAGAATTGGGCGTATCAATTGATCACCAAAATGTAGCCGCTCTAGCATTTAAAGATGCGGGTAACACAGTATCTTGGGTTGCGCAGGGAGCTAATGAGAATAAGCCAACCTTGTTAGGTATATTAGCTTTTGGAGATCAAATCAAACAGACATCAACCAAAGCAATAGCCGCTTTACATGATAAAGGAATCAAGACGTTATTATTAACAGGCGACAACAGTACTAGTGCAGTACGCGTTGCCGAAATGATTGGCATTGATAATGTATTGGCAGAACAAACGCCGGAATCAAAAGCTAGTAGCATTGCATCTATACGTGAAAAAGATGCAGTTATTGCCATGGTGGGTGATGGAATCAATGATGCACCAGCATTGGCAGCAGCCAACGTAAGTTTTGCCATGTCTTCAGGTACGGATGTAGCGATGCATACTGCTGACATTACATTAATGCAATCAGATCCAAGTTTGGTGGCAGATACCATAGATATCTCCCGCAGAACGTATACCAAGATTAAACAAAACCTGTTCTGGGCGTTTATATACAATCTAATTGGTATTCCACTGGCTGCGATGGGATTTCTCAGCCCCGTTATCGCAGGCGCTGCCATGGCATTCAGCTCGGTCAGTGTCGTAATGAATGCTTTGATGTTAAGTAAATGGCGACCCTCAAGCAAAAAGTAAGGACAATTTATGCAAAGTGATTTATACAATATTGGCCAGGCAGCAAAAGCTTCAGGAATCTCTGCAAAAATGATTCGTCATTATGAAGAGGTGGGGCTTCTGCCAGCAGCGTCAAGAACATTTTCTGGCTACAGAACCTACAACCATCAAGATGTGCATATGTTGCGATTTATTAGACATTCACGCGATTTGGGCTTTTCGATTAAACAAATTGCTGACTTGTTAAGTCTGTGGCGCGATAGAAATCGTCCTAGCAGTAAAGTCAAGCAAATGGCTTTAGAACATATTGAAATGCTTAATCAAAAAATACAAGAATTGATTAGCATGAAGTCTGAGTTAACACGATTGGTAAGTTGCTGTCATGGCGATGAGCGCCCAGATTGCCCAATATTGGACGAATTGGCACAAGATAAGTAACTTTTTTAGATAAATGCAAATAATGAATAAAAGTGCTTGACCTTACCAGTGTTGGAAGCTTTATATTTTAAATATTGTAATGACAACTTAATTAGTAAATAACACGAACTACAAAATACAAATGAAATATTGGGTCAAATTTCTAGTTTTTATGGCACTTGCGATCAGCATTCCGCTTCAAGGAATTGCTGGTGCAACGATGCCCGTGTGCATTGACACGCCTTTTCCATCTAACAGCATTAAACTAAACCTTGTAGCTAACAACGCAAAAGTGATGGAGATGTCTACTGATTGTCATTTGCAGACTAGTAGCAAATGTATTGACGAAAACAGTAAAGACTGTTCAACCATGAACTGCTCGCTTTGTCATGTAAGTTTATTTCAATTGCCCAATACTAATAATATTGTCTTAATCGACAGCCACAGCACAGTTTATTCCGATTTAACCATACCGTTGTATCAACACTTTTTGCCTCCTTTGTTACATCCTCCAAAGCAATCACTCTCTTAATGCTGGGTGGTTTAGATTTCCGCAATTAAAACGGGTTTTGTTGTCCGATTTAAATTGCACTTGATCATCCCGCATGCATGATGGTTATAAAAACCACCTTTGTAACCAAGTTCTATCAAAAAACAAAACAATGAGTCGATCCAGAAACATATAAGGTCACGCATTGGTTTAACGAGAGTAAAAATTTGTCACCAATCAGGTGAAACCAAAATTAGGAGAATTACCATGAGCAACAAAATGATGAACACAATTGTTACCACCGCATTGATTGCATGTTTAGGCTTTGCCTCTGCTAGCGCTATGGCGGGCCGAGACGCTTATCAAGAAAAGTTAATTCAAAATATTCAAGTGACTAAACAAAAACTTGAAGAAGCCAAGGCGGCTAAGGGTGCTGAGCAACAAAAACTTCTTACTCAACATGGTCAGATGCTTCATGAAAATATGGCTGCTTGTCGTGATATGAAACCAAAAGCAGGTATGTCAGAAAAAGAACGTGACGAGTGGTTTGCAGAGCATCAAAAAATTATGGATGCTTTGATGGGACAAATGATGGAAGAGCATAAGGTGAAAACATCATCCATGCCTTGCGACCATCATATGTAGTAATGCCTTTATATTGATAAGCTAGTAAAAGTGGGCGGCTTAGTAAGCCGCCCATTTAAAGTCATTTATCCAATAATCAATATTTTTTGGATTTTATTAAATTAGTTATGTAGAATAATCTGGTGAGTAAATTAATTAAAATTTTCGCTATATTGCTTATTGCAATTGCAATCCCTGTGCAAGGGTTTGCATCGGTTGCAATGATGAACTGTGAACAGTCACCCAATCATCATAGCAAAAATCTTGCGATTGATACTGTTCACGATCATGACCAGCACACAGGACATGACATGTCTAATGAGCATTCTCATGACGCAAGTGATAGCAGCAATCCAGTATCTCAAAATGCGGATAAAAGTAAGCACTCATGCGCTTATTGCGCTAAATGTACAAGCAGTTGTGCTGGTTTTACATTCCAAACCACTACATCAAGTTTGATTCAACAATTAAACGCTGGTGAAATTAGATACGGTTACAACTCACTTCTTTTCACTGGCTTTATTCCCTCTGGTCTAGAGCGACCCCCAAGATACACCCTTATTTAAATTGTTTTGTAGAGTAGTGGCAGATTTTTATTTGCCTATATTCGAACATTCACAGGCATTCTTAAGCAACTAGTTTGCAAAGAATCATTTTTCCGAAGTCATTAATTTGGAAAAACTAAATAAGAGGTTTCTATGAAATACATACTTTTCAAGCGGCCATGGCCAGCGATATTACGCCCATATTTAATGTGGCTATTTACAACATTATTCCTTGGAACAACTACAGCCTTTGCGCTAGAAGAGACCGCAAACGCTAAAGGTGACGTTCCTTATCAATCAACTTTTGACGATTATCGCGCTACCAGCATAGATAGCTTAACTGACTGGAAGACAATCAACCAATCCTCAGATGGTGGTGGACATTCTGGTCATCAAATGCAGGGTATGCAGCATGACATGACGCCAGATCAGATGGCTAATATGCCGTCGAACAGTAAAGAAACGCCTGTAATGGAAGGCATGGACCATAGCAGCATGCAAGGCATGGAAAAAGCGGCTCCAAACGACATGAAAGGCATGGATCACAGCCAAATGAAACCAGACCAAACCATGAAACCAATGGTTGGAATGGATCATTCTAAAATGACCGGCATGGATCATGGCGATATGAAGTCTATGCCTGATAGCAAATCAGCCATTCAACCAACGAAAAAAGATAACATGTCAGAGATGAACCATGAGGAAATGGCTGGGCATGACCACGGTGGTTCTGATATGAAAGCGATGGATCATTCAAAAATGAATGATCCAAAGATGGGCGACACAAAGCCTAATGACATGCAACCAAGTCAGGAAAGTGCGTTAAACGCAGAGGTCAGGCAAGATGAAACTCAACCACACGCGCATGCATCTACACAAGCGTCAGAACATGCAGGGATGTCAATGCCCTCGATGCCAGCTGCAACAGAAGCCACGCCATGGCAGATAATCCCTAACTTTCATCCTATTGTGGTGCATTTCCCGATTGCATTAACAATTGTATCTTTTCTGTTAAGTTTCGCTGCTTATGTTAGACGCAACCATCCTGACTCCTCACAATTGGCCGCTGCTGGGCATTTCACTCTCTGGCTAGCTGCAATTGGGGCAGCGACCGCCGTATTATTTGGTTGGCTGGCATTTAACTCGATAACTAATCACGATGACGCAGGCCATGCTGCCATGTTATTACATCGTTCATGGGCTATTCCCACAGCTGTAGGTTTGATCTTGCTAGCAAGCTGGGATGCATTGAAATATCGGGTTAATGAATTGATATCGGTGCCAATGTTGTTATTACTTTTCCTGCTTTCTCAAGCAATTGCAATAACAGGATGGCTGGGAGGAGAAGTGGTGTATCGACATGGTGTAGGTGTGTTATCCATTCCATCCAGCAGTAATTCAGGCCATGTTCATAATGAAGGCGTAGTAGAGTCAGCTATGCCCAATCAGACGGCTAGCGAGCACGCAGATAAGGACAATCATAAAGAAGGAGAATCTCATGCGCACTAATTTAAAACATGTGGACTTCAAATACCGCACTTTAACAGTTCTCATTATTGCCAGTTTTGCGCTAGGTGGATGCGCTACTTTTTCTAAAGATGGTGGTTTTAGTGGTGTTCAAGAAAACACTCAAAAACACATCAAACAAGAGGTGGTTTGGCCAAAAACGGATACTGAAAAGAATCAAATCTCTGAACGCGTAAACGAATTATTATCTAAACGTCTAGATGTAGAGCGAGCCGTGCAAATTGCTCTGCTAAACAACAAAGGGTTGCAGGCGGATTTTTATAACCTGGGTATTTCGGAATCCGATTTAGTACAAGCTGGTCGTTTGCCTAATCCAAGGTTTTCTATGCTTTACGTGCGTGATAACGGTGATTACAAGATTGAACAATCACTCACTTTTAATATTTTTTCGCTTTTAACCATGCCTAAAATGCAAGAAATTGAACGTCAGAGATTCGTGCAAACACAGAAAAGAACCGCTTATCAAGTGATTAAAATCGCTAACCACACACGTATAGCTTATTTCAATGCAGTCGCGGCGACAGAGCAAGTACGTTATAGCGAACAAGTAAAGGAATCAGCTGAAGCCAGTGCTGAATTAGCAAGAAGACTACTTAAGGCAGGTAATTTTAATAAGCTTCAACAAGTTCGTGAACAAAGCTTTTATGCGGATGCAGCATTAGATTATGCAAACGCTACCAATAAGCAAGTGAGCACCTATGAAGCACTATCGCGGTTATTAGGTGTATCAGTTGACCAATTGAATTTGGAGGAACGTTTACCAGATTTACCTAAATCGCTCACTGAACTACAACCTTTTGAAAAAGGTGCTTTCGAACAGCGATTGGATTTACAGGCTATTAAATTAGAAACGGATGCATTAGCTAAACAGTTAGGATTAACTAAGGCGACCCGCTTTATTAATGTACTAGAAATAGGCCCAGCAAGAGTGTTAGAAGGTCGTCGTGGCGATCCTTATAGAAAGGGTGTAGAGCTATCATTCGAGCTGCCAATATTTGACTGGGGTACTGCACGCGTTTCACGGGCAGAATCCATTTACATGCAATCAGTGAATCGGGCTGCACAAGTAGCAATTAACGCTCAGTCTGAAATACGAGAGGCTTACAACACTTACCGTACCAATTACGATGTGACAAAGCATATACGGGATGAAATCGTGCCGCTTCGCAAAAAAATTCTGCAAGAAAACCAACTTCGTTACAACGGCATGCTAACAAGCCCATTTGAACTGTTTGGTGACGCGCGTGCGCAGGTAACTAGTGTGAAAAGCTATATCGAATCTTTACGTGAATTCTGGGTGGCCGATAGCACATTACAAATGACGATGATAGGTAATGAAAATATGATGGAAGGTAATTAACATGGATTTTTCTAAATTTAGCAGACGTGACTTTTTCAAATTAGCGGGTGCTGGCATTGCTGCATCTGCTGTAAGTAAAGTTTCGATGGCCGCATTGCCAGAAATAGTTACTACTGAGCAAGCTAATACACAAGCACCATTGCAACCAAATACTGGTAGGCCATATAACCCTGTAGTAACACTTAATGGGTGGAGTTTGCCATGGCGCATGAATAAAGGGGTGAAAGAATTTCATTTGGTAGCTGAACCCGTTGTACGTGAATTAGCGCCAGGTATGAAAGCACATTTATGGGGCTATAACGGACAAAGCCCTGGCCCTACAATTGAAGTTGTTGAAGGGGATAAGGTCAGGATTTTTGTAACGAACCGTTTACCTGAAATTACCAGTATTCACTGGCATGGTCAACGACTACCAAACGGCATGGATGGCGTAAGTGGTTTAAATCAGCCACCTATTCCACCAGGTAAAACGTTTATGTATGAATTTGAGGCAAGACGAGCTGGAACGTTTATGTATCATCCGCATGCCGATGAAATGTTGCAAATGGCAATGGGTATGATGGGAAGCTGGGTCACACACCCTAAGAACCCGAAATTTATGCCAGTTGATCGTGATTTTATCTTTCTGCTAAATGCATATGATATTGACCCTGGTAGTTACACGCCAAAAGTAAGCACCATGTTAGATTTTAATTTATGGACATGGAATAGTCGTGTTTTCCCAGGTATCGATCCCATAGTTGTCCGCAAGGATGAGCGTGTTCGCATTCGTGTTGGTAACCTCACTATGACCAATCACCCAATTCATATTCATGGGCATGAATTTCAGGTGACTGGCACTGATGGCGGATGGGTTCCACCAACTGCACGCTGGCCAGAAGTGACGACAGATATTGCTGTTGGACAAATGCGTGCGATTGAGTTTGTAGCAAATGAGCCTGGTGATTGGGCGTTTCACTGTCATAAGAGTCATCACACCATGAATGCTATGGGGCATGATATCCCTACTTTACTTGGCGTAAAACAAGGCGACTTGATGAAGAAGATTGGTAATTTAGTGCCTGATTATATGCCAATGGGTAAAACTGGCATGTCGGAAATGACAGAGATGGCAGAAATGATGGATATGCCATTACCTGAAAATACGCTCCCCATGATGACTGGTAAAGCGCAGTTTGGCGCGGTTGAAATGGGTGGTATGTTCACTACAGTTAAAGTAAGAGAAGGCCTTGCTCGCAATGATTTTAAAGACCCTGGTCATTACAAGCACCCTAAAGGTACGGTGGCAAGCGAAGTTGTAAACGACCTGCCTCCTGTTGAACGGTCAGATATGAAGACACCTGATGCTGGTATTGAGTTAAATGTACGAAAACCATCTGGTCATACAGGTCATTAACCGGCCTAAGCTTGCTATCGTACAGACTATAATTTTCTCTTGAAATATTTAAAACTTGGTCAAATTTAATAACATTTGTTATCTATTAAGATCAAGTTTTAAACCTTTTATACATTGGAGAGAAAAATGATATTCAAATTAGTTAAATTAGTTAAAGCTTTATGTATGGTCCCGATTACGGCATTTTTTATGTCATCAAGCTTTATTACGATAGCAAATGCTGAAACATCTACCAGCGGTCCATCCCATGAGCATATGGAAAAAAATGCTGGGTCGCACGATATGATGGACTCCATGAAAATGGGTATGGAATCAATGCAAAACATGGAAATGTCTGGCGACGTTGACAAGGATTTTGCAATGACGATGAAGATGCATCATCAGCAAGCGTTAGATATGGCAAAAATGGAAATAGCCCATGGTAAATCACCTGAAATGAAGGCAATGGCTAAAAAGATTATGAGTGCTCAAAAAAAAGAAATTGCTCAATTTGACAAATGGTTAGCCAAACAAAAATAAAACATTAATTCACTTCAAACAATTTTATCGTTTTTGATATTCAACAGAATGAGGACTTACAATGCAATTTACGCAAATTAAAGTAACAGGTATGACATGTGGCGGGTGTAGCAGCAATGTTACGAAGGCTTTAAATGCTGTAAACGGAGTTGTGAATGTGATTGTTTCATTATCCGATGCGAACGCAACAGTGGAGTATGATGAAAAACTGACTTCGCCTGAGCAGTTGAAACTAGCGATAAAAGAGGCTGGTTATGGTGTAGATAACACTGACACTTCACCGCCATCTACAGGTAAAGGATGTTGTGGATAATCCACTTTAAGTACTTAGGAGTCTATGTCATGGATACTTTGGAAACTAACAAAAAAACTTTAAAAGATCCAGTCTGCGGCATGACGGTTACGGAAAAGTCTCCTCATGTATTCAAGTATAAAGATAAGCCCGTCTTCTTTTGCAGCGCTGGTTGCAAGACTAAGTTTGTTGCGGAACCGTCCAAATATCTATTGGACGATACCAAGTCGCTGCCTACGGTTATAGTAGAAAATCCCAACCCTTCAGAAACTTTAGCCACAGGTACAATTTACACCTGCCCCATGCACCCCGAAGTTCGGCAGGAGCATCCCGGTGCTTGTCCTAAATGCGGCATGGCACTAGAGCCTGAAATGCCTAATTTGGATGAAGGTGAGAGTCCTGAATTGGTGGATTTTAAACGGCGCTTTATTTGGACGCTTCCACTCACTATCATCGTCACGTTCTTGGCGATGCTTGGTCACCGTTTGCAATGGTTCGAGATGGCTACTCAGAGTTGGATTGAGCTTTTGCTGTCCTTACCTATTGTACTGTGGGCCGGCTGGCCGTTCTTCGTACGCGGCTTTCAATCAATCGTGAATCGCAGTCCTAATATGTGGACTTTAATCGGTTTAGGGACTGCAGCCGCATTTATTTACAGCGTTGTTGCCACGGTTGTCCCTGATGTATTCCCAGTATCTTTTATGGCAATGGGTCGTGTAGCAGTGTATTTTGAAGCGGCAGCAGTGATTATTTCGTTAACATTACTTGGTCAAATCTTAGAATTGAAAGCACGCTCACAAACGTCTGCAGCAATTAAATCCTTACTTGGTTTATCACCAAAAACAGCAAGACGGATAAATGCAGACGGTGTTGAAGAAGATGTTGCACTCACACATGTTCATGTCGGTGACCTGCTACGTATTCGTCCTGGTGAAAAAGTCCCTGTTGATGGCATTGTTACAGAAGGTCAAAGCGCAGTGGATGAATCTATGCTCACTGGCGAACCTATGCCTGTTTCGAAAGGGGTTGGGGATAAACTTATTGGCGCAACGATGAATACTAGCGGGGCATTAATCATGCGTTCTGAAAAAGTGGGCTCACAAACAGTATTGGCCAGTATTGTGCAGATGGTTATGCAAGCGCAACGCTCAAAAGCACCTATGCAACGCATGGCTGACCAAGTGGCAGGCTACTTTGTAGTCGCTGTCGTCAGCATTGCTCTCATCACTTTTTTTGTATGGGGATTTTTTGGCCCCGAACCCAGATGGGTGTTTGGTTTGATCAACTCAGTGGCGGTACTCATCATTGCCTGCCCTTGTGCACTTGGTTTGGCAACGCCTATGTCTATCATGGTTGCAACTGGTAAAGCTGCATCACAAGGTGTGTTATTTCGCGACGCTGCTGCCATTGAAAATTTCCGCAAGGTAGATACTTTGATCGTAGACAAGACGGGGACATTGACCGAAGGTAAACCGCGTTTTAATCTCGCAGTAGCCTTGTCCGGCTACAGCGAAGACGAAATACTTAGATTAGCTGCCAGTCTTGATCAAGGTAGTGAACATCCTCTAGCAGATGCCATTGTCAAAGCAGCGCGTGAAAAAGGTTTAGTTATTGATAAAGTTGACAGCTTTGAGTCCAGCACGGGCATTGGTGTACGTGGCAGTGTTAGTGGTAAACAATTGGCGCTTGGAAATACTGCGCTAATGGATCAGCTAAACGTGCAAATCGAGCCATTAAAAATACAGGCGGATGAATTGCGCACCACGGGTGCTAGCGTGATGTATCTAGCTGTAGATAACCAGTTGGCTGGGTTACTATCAGTATCAGATCCAATCAAAGAAAGCACATTAGAAGCATTATCTACTTTAAAAGCTTCAGGCATGCGCGTCATTATGGCAACAGGGGATGGCCAACTCACTGCTAAGTCAGTTGCAGCTAAGTTAGGCATTGAAGAATTTCATGGTGAGGTAAAGCCTGCTGATAAATTAGCCATGGTAGATAAATTACAACGTGAAGGGCATGTAGTAGCGATGGCGGGAGATGGTATTAATGATGCACCTGCATTAGCGAAAGCAGATGTTGGTATTGCGATGGGAACAGGTACTGATGTTGCGATGAACAGCGCTCAAGTCACTCTTGTTAAAGGTGACTTACGAGGTATAGCTCAAGCACGCGCCATCTCTGAACAAACGATTGTTAATATGAAACAGAATTTAGGATTTGCATTTGTTTATAACGCCCTGGGGGTGCCGTTGGCAGCTGGTGTGCTTTATCCATTTACCGGTTGGTTACTTTCGCCCATGATTGCAGCACTTGCAATGAGTTTAAGTTCTTTCTCTGTAATTACAAATGCTTTACGGTTGAGAAAATCTGACTCCTAAACTGAGCTGCTGCTAATCCAGCGCTGGATTTTACAGCCGCGCCTAGCTATCAATTACGCAATCACAAGAAGTAAAAGATCAAGGCATAGGCCGCGGCTTGAATGATCTCGAACTAGGATTACGTTTGCGTTATGAGATTAAGAGAGAAATCGCCCCCTATGTTGGTGTGTCATGGCAGTCACGCTATGGTGGAACTGCTGATTTTGCGAGAGACCGAGGTGAAGATGTGAATGGGTGGAGCTTGGTTACTGGGCTTATATTATGGTTTTAAAAATTAAATAAACTAATTAAATTTAATTGCCATATTTTAATTCACTGATAATTGACGTTAATTATTTGCTCTAATTATCAAAACGGGTCTTAAATATTACTTATCATTATCAACTTTTAAAGTAATGTTATTTTGAACTGATAAGATTTAGTTATTTAAAAATTTGTGAATTTCCATACATCGTGATATTGTCATTGAGTGAAAAGTTTTTTTAAAATTTTACTTTTAATTTTTGTTTTACAGTCCACATGGGCTGTTTCAGCCCAGTATTGCCAGAACAAAAGCAATTTGAATATCGGCTACCCTGGTCACCCAGCCCAAAAACATGATGCTAAAGATGCCGAGAATAAAAATGTAGTAGTTCAAAACCCTGGTAATAATTCTAGTAATGATAAAGATGTCGATTGTCCTTACTGTAATCTTGGCAGTATGAAGTCTATTACTAATAATCTATTGTTAAATTTAGTTGCACAATTTCAACATGACATTAATGAAGATTTTCACTATTCTTACCCAGATATAATTCCTTTAAAACCTGAACGCCCCAATTGGTATTTCGCTGTTTAATTCAGCGAGTAATTGTCCAACTATCTAATTTTTTCTTAGCAAAAAGTACTTTCTCGCTGAATTCTTACCTTAATTTTAGGAGAATTCCATGCGTTTTTGCTATTTGTTTTTATCATTTATTTTATTATCAACTTCGTTGCAGGCGGCTAATAATGCCGACCTTCAGGAGTCAGTCCAGCAAGACTCTAAAGAGCTTACACTTTCAGATTCACTTGATTTAGCACTAAAAGCAAATCCAGATATTGCAGTTGCTTTGCGTGAGCGAGAGGCATTAAGTGGTACGAAAGTACAGGCTGCAACTCGACCTAATCCTTACGTTTCAACATCTATCCAAGACACCCGCAGCGCTACACGGCAAATTTATCTTCAGTTGAATCAAGAATTTGAATTGGGTAATAAGCGTAAAGCTAGAATAGATGCAGCTGATGCTTTTTACAGCAAAGCAGATGCAGAACTTGACTCTAAACAGGCTGAAATTCATGCCAACGTGGTCTTGGCTTATTTTGAAGTATTAGTAGCTCAAGAACGAGTAAAGCTTGCTCAATCTTCGGTTGAAGTTGCCGAGTCGGCATTAGACGTTGCCTCAAAGCGTGTAAAAGCAGGCAAAAGCTCACCTGTTGAACAAACCAAATCTGCCATTGCTGAATCATCAGTAAAAATAGAGTTAATACAAGCCACTACGCAATTAAACAATAGTCGTAAACGCTTAAGTGCTTTATGGGGAGATAGCGCTCCGCGCTTCGAACGTGCTACTGGTGAAGTTACCATTATTCCTGAAGTCAGTCATCTTGAAGAATTACAAGCTTTAATTGATGATTCACCTGCTGTAAAAATAGCTAAACTAGAAATCATTGCGCGAGATGCCTTAACTAAAATTGAGCGTAGTAGGGCTGTACCTAATATCACTATTAGTGCGGGCGTAGTCAATAACCAAGAAGTTGGACTCAATCAGGCTTTATTCGGTTTATCAATTCCAATTCCAGTCTTTGATCGCAATCAGGGTAATGTGCAAGAGGCAGTCAGCCGTAAATTTAAAGCTGAAGATGAATTAGTTGCGATTAAAAATAAAATTCAAACAAATTTAGCTACTCAATATGAAAGACTGAGTGCTGCTAGACAATCAACACTCTCATTCAAAAATGACATTCTTCCCAATGCTCAAAGTGCTTTCAATGCCGCTAATAGAGGCTTTAGTTTAGGTAAGTTTAATTTCTTAGATGTGCTAGATGCACAGCGCACGTTATATCAAACCAAATCGCAATATATCAATGCACTACTGGAAGCTCATCAATCTATAGCAGAGATTGAACGCACTCTTGGTGCGGTTATCGAGCATTCCGTTACTAAGCCTTAAGGATAATGAATCATGACATTGAATTTTAATAAAAGCAGCAAAAAAACGGGGCAAGTGATCGCAATTATTGTGGTCATCATTATCAGCATTGTATTAGGTGGATTGATACTAAAAGCCGAAAAGCCTAAAGCGATGACTGAAGAACATTCTGAAGGTGAAGTGCACTCAGAAAGTGAAGAAGGGACACATGATGAATCAACTGGCATTGATAAGAAAGCAACAGAAGATCATGAAAAGCAGCATGCAACGCAACCGGAAGAAGTTTTAAGAGGCTCACATGGCGGGAAATTATTTGTAAAAGATAACTATGGTGTAGAGATTACAATTTTTGAAGAAGATACCTCGCCAGAATTCAGAATTTATACCTACTTAGATGAAAAAGCGTTAGATCCAGTTTTATCTAAAGTAAGTGTTAACGTAGAACGATTAGGTAGAAAACCCGAAAAGTATAGTTTTTCTAAAGAAAAAGATTACCTTAAAAGTGCAGAAGTGGTGGCGGAGCCTCACTCTTTTGAAGTGCATCTTAATTCACAATATAACAATAAAAGTTATAGCTTTTCATACAGCCAAGTTGAAGGCAGGATTTCAATGTCTGATAAACAACTGACATTAAATTCTGTTGAAGTGCTTACTGCAGGTCCTGCAAAAATTAAAGGCATTTTGAAATTACAGGGTGAAATCAAACTAAATGCTGATAAAAGTGTAACCATTGTTCCTAGAGTGGGAGGAATAATAGAAAAAGTTAGCGTTAATGCGGGCGATAAAGTGCGTAAAGGGCAGGTATTGGCGACACTATCTAGCCAAATGATTGCAGAAGTGCGCAGTGACTTATTAGCCGCTCAGAAAAGAGTAGCGCTAGCACGCACAACCTATAAACGCGAGAAGCAACTTTGGGAAGAAAAAATTTCTGCTCAACAAGATTACCTTCAGGCGGAAAATGATTTACATGAAGCAGAAATCAACCTTAGTCGAGTACAGCAAAAATTAGGTGCGCTAGGTGCTGGTACCGGCGGAGCTGGTCAAACGCGTTATGACATCCGCTCTCCGATTGATGGTGTAGTCACTTCAAAAAAGGTAAGTCAGGGACAGGTTGTAAGTGAAATTGACAGCATATTTGAAGTGTCTGACTTATCAACAGTCTGGGCTGAAATGACCATTTATGCCAAAGACATCATCACGGTTAAAGCTGGACAGCAAGTAGTTGTTAAATCAACAGCTTTCGACGCTCAAACTGTTGGCAAAATTGCTTACGTAGGCTCATTGGTTGGGGAGCAATCACGCACAGCGATGGCAAGAGTGGTTCTCAATAATTCGGATAGAACATGGTTGCCTGGCCTACCTGTCAATATTGAACTTACTTCAAATGAGGTGGATGTGCCATTGGCGATTTCAGTTGAAGGTGTCCAATCTCTGAATGAAGAGGTAGTTGTATTTGGTCGCTATGGCACTTACTTCGAAGCAAGGCCGGTTAAGTTGGGTCGTCAAGATGAAAAGTACGTAGAGGTATTAGAAGGCTTCAACGCTGGGGAAAAATATGCGGCGGGAAACAGCTTTTTGATTAAAGCAGACATTGGTAAAGCAGGAGCAAGCCATGATCATTAATTTAATGAATTTTGCATCTGTGGTTTATTCAAAGGAGCTTTCCAATGTTTGAAAAGATAATTCGATTTGCAATTGATCAACGATGGTTAACCTTAATAATGGTCTTAGCTATTGCTGTGTTAGGTATGTTTAGCTACCAAAAACTACCAATTGATGCGGTACCAGATATTACCAATATACAAGTTCAAATTAACACATCAGCTCCTGGTTATGCGCCATTAGAGACTGAGCAGCGAATCACCTACCCTATAGAAACCGTGATGGCTGGGTTGCCTAAATTAGAACAAACAAGATCCATTTCTCGTTATGGTCTTTCTCAAGTAACCGTCATTTTTGAGGAAGGTACCGATATTTTCTTCGCAAGGCAATTGGTTAGCGAACGCATTCAGCAAGCCAAAGAGAAGCTACCTGATGGCATTTTGCCTGAAATGGGGCCTACATCTACTGGCTTAGGTGAGATCTTTATGTGGACTGTTGAGGCGAAAGAAGGTGCTTTAAAACCTGATAAAACACCTTATACCCCAATGGATTTAAGAGAGGTACAAGATTGGATTATTAAACCTCAATTACGCAACGTTCCAGGTGTAAATGAGATTAATACAATTGGCGGTTATGTTAAGCAATATCAAGTCGCACCTTCAGCTGAAAAGCTGACAGCTAGGGGTCTTTCAATTGATGATTTAGTCACCGCTTTAGAAAATAATAATGCCAACATGGGCGCAGGTTTTATTGAAAAGTCGGGTGAACAATATTTGATCCGTGTACCTGGCCAAGTGAAGGACATGGTGGATATAAGCAATATAGTGGTCAGTTCTAAAGAGGGTGTACCTGTACGTGTTTCAGACGTCGCAGAGGTAATGATCGGAAAAGAGGCGCGAAGCGGAGCCGCTACTGAGAACGGCCAAGAAGTAGTACTGGGAACAGTATTCATGCTCACAGGTGAAAATAGCCGTACAGTATCTGCTGCCGTAGAAAAAAAACTAGCTGAGATCAATAAATCTTTACCTGCAGGCATTGTCGCGAATACTGTTTACGATCGAACTATCCTAATTGATAAAGCCATCAACACAGTTAAGAAAAACTTATTAGAAGGTGCGCTTTTAGTCATCGCCATTCTATTTATTTTCTTGGGTAATATTCGCGCGGCCATTATCACTATGCTGGTTATTCCGTTATCCATGTTATTTACTTTTACTGGCATGGCCACCGCTAAAGTAAGTGCAAATCTAATGAGTTTAGGCGCATTGGATTTCGGCATTATCATTGATGGTGCAGTAGTTATTGTAGAAAACTGTATGCGTAGACTTGCCCATGCGCAAGGTGTAATAGGTCGACCATTGACACGTTCAGAACGTTTTTCAGAGGTGTTTGAGGCTGCTAAAGAAGCAAGAAAGCCATTAATTTACGGTCAGCTCATCATTATGGTGGTTTATCTACCCATTTTTGCTTTAACTGGCGTAGAAGGAAAAATGTTTCATCCGATGGCTTTAACCGTGGTGATAGCCTTAGTAGGCGCTATGTTGTTTTCTGTCACATTCATTCCTGCTGCTGTTGCGGTTTTTATTAACGGAAAAGTGGATGAAAAAGAACAGTATTTGATTCGTTTAGCGAAACGGGGATATCAGCCTGTTTATAACAAAGTAATGGACAATAAAGCACTGGTGCTAACACTTGCCATTGCATCAGTTGTACTCAGTGGCTTACTTACAACACGTATGGGAAGCGAATTTGTGCCCAGTTTAAATGAGGGTGATATTTTGATACAACCCATCCGAATACCTGGCACAAGTCTAACTCAGTCCTTAGAAATGCAAAAAGAGCTTGAACATACCGTCAAATCATTTCCGCAGGTAGAAAGGATATTTTCCAAAATCGGTACGGCTGAAATTGCATCTGACCCTATGCCACCTAATGTGGCGGATAGCTACATTATGCTTAAACCAAAATCGGAATGGCCAGATCCTAATTTAAGCAAAAATGAATTAACTGCTCAAATTCAGAAGGCGGTAAGCAATGTGCCAGGCAATAATTATGAGTTTACACAGCCGATTCAAATGCGCTTCAACGAGTTAATCTCTGGCGTTAGAAGTGATGTAGCGGTAAAAATATTTGGTGATGATATGGAAGTCATGAATAAAACCGCCAAAGAAATTTCTGAAATATTAACTAAAATTCAAGGTGGTGAAGACATTAAGGTTGAACAAACCACAGGTTTACCGATACTTACGGTCAATATTGATCGCCAAAAGATAGCAAGGCTAGGAGTTAATATAACTCAAGTACAAGACGCCATTGCTACTGCGATGAATGGTAAAGAAACGGGTATAGTTTTTCAGGGTGACCGTAGGTTTAATATTGTGGTAAGGCTACCGGATGCACTAAGAACCGATATGGATAGTTTTAAACGTTTACCCATAAAAATAGCTAATGACAACGATATACCTGTTTATTTACAGCTTGGTGAAGTTGCAACCATTGATATAGCGCCTGGCCCCAATCAGTTTAGCCGTGAAAATGGTAAGAGAAATGTTGTGGTAACGGCCAACGTACGTGATAGTGATATAGGTTCCTATGTTGCAGAAGCACAGCAACGTATCCAACAGGAGGTAAAAATACCAGCTGGTTATTGGATCGATTGGGGCGGTACTTTTGAGCAGTTGCAATCAGCTAGTAAACGTTTACAAATTGTTGTGCCAATTTCTTTACTTTTAGTATTCATCTTACTTTATATGATGTTCAACAACCTAAAAGATGGATTAATTGTATTCACAGGCATTCCGTTTGCGTTAACTGGCGGTGTTTTAGCTTTATATTTACGCGGAATTCCACTTTCAATTTCAGCTGGTGTTGGATTTATTGCATTATCTGGAGTCGCCGTTTTAAACGGTTTAGTGATGATTACTTTTATAAGAGGCCTAATCGCTGAAGGCAAACCACTCGATATCGCGATTCAAGAAGGTAGTATGAATCGATTGCGCCCGATATTAATTACTGCTTTAGTGGCTTCACTAGGTTTCTTACCAATGGCAATCGCAACCGGCACTGGCGCTGAAGTTCAACGCCCACTGGCAACCGTAGTAATCGGTGGTATTTTATCATCTACCATATTGACTTTGCTGGTATTGCCAATGCTATACAGATTAGTTAATCAACCAAGATCTATGTTAAAAACAGTAAATATGGCAGGAGAAATTTAATGAGTGAAAATTCCCTCATACCGACGAAAAGTGAAACATTACCAAAAGAGATTCTTTATACATTGGTTCTTCGTATTGAAAAAATGGATTGCCCGACAGAAGAGTCTTTGATACGCCAAAAGCTTAAAGGTACGAAAGGTGTTGAAAGTCTGAGTTTTAATCTACCTCAACGTAAACTTACCATACAGCATTATTTAAAAGATCCTGAATCGATTATTGCTGCGGTTGCAGCACTTGATATGGACCCAGTAGTAGAAAAGGCTCCTAGCCTACTCTCTGAAGATTCGCAAGCCATTTTTATTATCGATAACATGGATTGTCCTACCGAGGAGACGTTAATCCGCAATAAGTTATCAACCATGAATGGTATTACCAAATTAGATTTTAATTTAATGCAACGTAAGCTAACAGTGACTCATACGTTGGATAAATCGGATGCAATCCAGCAAGCATTAATTGATATTGATATGCACGCAATTCCATTGGTTGCTACAGCGATTAACGTGCAATCAGATAGTAAGCCCAGTCCAAACTCACAAAAAAAATGGTGGTTATTAGGCCTTGGCGTTATTGCAGCCATTCTCGCCGAGGTAATAGTGTGGAATGGCGGTTCTGAGAAATCTTGGCCAGTAATCATGTTAGCAATTTTTGCTATTGCAGTGAGTGGTACAAGTACGTATAAAAAAGGCTGGATTGCCCTCAAGAACTTTAATTTGAATATCAATGCGTTGATGTCAATTGCAGTGACGGGCGCAGTATTAATTGGACAGTGGCCAGAGGCTGCGATGGTCATGGTGCTCTTTACCCTTGCTGAGATGATTGAAGCTTTGTCCTTAGATCGTGCACGAAACGCCATCCGTGGCCTGATGGAAATGACGCCTGATAAGGCAAACGTGTTACAGGCTGACGGTACTTGGAAAGAAATAAAAGCCGAATCAATTACGATTGGCATGATTGCCCGTGTATCCCCAGGGGAACGTATTGCGATAGATGGGGAATTAACAAATGGGCAGTCTTCAGTCAATCAGGCGCCAATTACCGGAGAGAGCATACCAGTTGCTAAATCTCTAGGGGATAAGGTCTTCGCAGGCACTATCAATGAAACAGGTTCTTTTGAATATCGCATCACCGCTCTTCAAAGCGATTCAACATTATCGCGCATTATTCGTGTAGTAGAAGATGCTCAAGGTAGCCGTGCCCCGACACAACGATTTGTTGATCGCTTTGCAAAAGTGTACACACCTATTGTGTTTATTGTCGCCTTAGGCATTGCAATTATGCCGCCTCTTTTGTTAGGCCTAGCATGGATGCCATGGATTTATAAAGCGCTCGTATTGCTGGTAATTGCCTGTCCATGCGCATTGGTTGTCTCAACACCAGTGACCGTTGTGAGCGGATTGGCTGCAGCTGCTAAAGCAGGAATTCTGATTAAAGGTGGTGTTTATCTTGAAGAAGGCCGTAAGCTAAAATCTTTGGCCTTGGATAAAACAGGTACGATTACTGAAGGCAAGCCAGTTGTCACTGATATTGTGGTGTTAAAAGGTGAGCAAAAGGCTGCTTTAGCATTAGCTGCAACGTTATCTACTCGGTCTGACCACCCCGTTTCAACCGCTGTTAGTAAGTACTGGAAGGCGCTGCCAGATAACGATGCGCTTGTTGAGGTTGCTGATTTTGAAGCGATTACAGGGCGCGGTGTCAAAGGCCGCATTGATAATCAATGGTATTACTTAGGTAATCATCGTCTTGTCGAAGAATTAGGCATTTGCAATACTGAGACTGAAGATGCCTTAAATAAATTAGAAGCCGAAGGTAAAACCGTTATTGTGATTTGCAGCGAGACAACACCCCTTGCAGTGATTGCTGTAGCAGATACCGTTCGTGAAACAAGTCGCCAAGCAATTATTGAATTGCATGCGTTAGGCATTCGTACCTTAATGCTGACTGGTGATAATAATCTTACTGCACAAGCCATTGCGAAAAATGTAGGCATCGATGACGCCCGAGGTGGCCTGTTACCTGAAGATAAATTGGCTGTTATCAATGAAGAATTGATTAAATACGGCACCGTGGGGATGGTAGGTGACGGTATCAATGATGCACCAGCACTGGCTAAATCTAGTATTGGCTTTGCAATGGGCGCAGCTGGAACAGATACCGCATTAGAAACGGCGGATGTTGCTCTGATGGATGACGATTTGAGGAAAATTCCACAATTCATTCGATTGAGTACAAAAGCTGCTGGAATTCTGAAGCAAAACATTTTCATCGCATTAAGTATAAAAGCAGTGTTTTTAGTGCTTGCTTTTATGGGAATAGCAACGCTTTGGATGGCAGTTTTCGCGGATATGGGTGCAAGTTTAATTGTAGTTTTTAATGGTTTGCGTTTGCTACGTAAGCAGTCATAGGATTGGGCTACTAGTTAAGTCTTTTCTCAATTAAAAGGCAGCAAAAGCAAAAAAAACAGAGGGAAATAAAACGTGTTTGAGTTAAAAACCATAGCGTTATTTTTAATTACCGCAGTTGCGGAAATAGTTGGCTGTTATTTAGCCTATTTGTGGCTTAATCAGAATAAAAGTGTGTGGTTGATACTACCTGCTGCTATTTCATTAGGGCTATTTGCTTGGTTGCTATCACTACATCCCGCTGCAACAGGTAGAGTTTACGCTGCTTATGGCGGGGTTTACATTTCTGTAGCAATTTTTTGGTTATGGGTTGTGGATGGTATTAAGCCCACTGCGTGGGATTTGCTGGGGGTAACTTTTGCCTTAGTGGGCATGATGATCATTATGTTTGCACCAAGAAATATTTGAGTTTGAAAATTTAATCATAATTCATCAAATAAATATAATCTGAGCAGGCTTAAATTGTGCATCTTGTAAAAAATATTATTAAAGGTTATCTTTATGGCAAAGTTTGTAGGTCTTCTTTGGGCCGAAAGCCGCCACTTTCTAAGCCTGCCACACCCCTAAACCTGCAATTCTTAAATCAATACCAATCTCAATTTCTTTTTTATTTCTTTCGTCATAGGTGAGTGGATTAAATCCTTCATAGAGATCTGGAAGCAATCGAAGGCCATACTGTTGAAAATACCGATTCGACTGTATTCCAGCTTCGTGTTTGTCAAATCGAACATCGGGATAGAATCCAGTTATTCCGACAGATACACAAGGTTTTCCAGTCAAGTAATTAAGGTTACATTTCTTAAATTTGGCTTCATAAAGCAAGTCTTTAGATAACTCAAAGATATAAACGTTGTAATGACGGTAACTAGGCAGAAGGTAATAGTTAAAACGTGATTGGCAGCAATACCATCAAAAGTCCACCAATCGAAACTAGCCATACAAAGCTACGAATCAATGGTATACCGAAAGCATATAGCGGAAGGTATATTACCCGCGAGACTAGGTAAAGTATTGCTCCCCAATAACTATAAGTACTGAAACTGTTTGTCACAACAACCATTAAAATTGAAGCTGCAAACAGGGGGAATGTTTCAAAGAAGTTTGATTGCGCTCTAAATAAACGACCAGTTAGTGGACTTAATTGAGCATGCTCTCCATCTCTCGGACCCATATTCCATTTTGAGCCTAGCTCAAGAGTTCTAGCATTCCCGGCCGCAAGTATATGCACCAAACCCAAAATGACTGACCATGCTAAACAACTTAATTCTGCAGACATAACAATACTCCATGCTGATTTAGAAACAAACTAGCCTACCAGATGAAAACTACTCAATATGTAATGATTAAATTGAGCATATATCAATAATTCGGCTTTATCTATTGTCCACTAAATAAAGATAATTTCGTATGCGATAGTCATGATTGACCCTATCTTCTCATATTAATACTTGCACGCATATGCAAGCGCTCTGGCATCACATAAGGCGTGATGACGTACTTCGTCCTCATTCTTATCGAAATACAGTCCAATGCCAGTTTCTAGCCGCAATGAGGCCACATTCATAGGGTAATGTGATAAGTTTTTGGGAAAATAATCACCGTGTCTATAAAACAGCTCATTAATCAAAATCCAATCATAGCTAGGCGCGTCTGTTAAAAATGTAACTGGCACTTCAAAACTTTCAACCCAATCTTTAAGTTTTATGACCGCATCAAAACTGCTAAATGCGACTTTTTCACCACCGTCCAGATGAGGTGTTACATTTTCCGACACGAAATAAGAACAGTCGGTTTTTCGGTAGTTATTCGGTAGCTCAAAGTAAAACTCTTGACCATCTTCCGCAACAAAACCAGCTGATATCAGCTTAATATTTTGTATTCTCGCAATTAAAGTCGTGAATTCAGTATCGAAATAAATGTACATTAAACGTCCAGTTTATTTTTTTGTGGTTTTAAATTGAAAGTATGATCTTAGAATCTGTTTTTTAGTCCAAGAACATAGTATGTTTTAGCTATTCTCTAAAGCACCACATTCTTTCAAAATTTTATTGATTAATTCTAGCTGTGTATCAATGCAGACTAAGCCCTTAACACCATCTGTTAAAACTAAGTGATTTAGCATATTCACTGGCCATTTTTCAATTTCTTGACCTGAATGTAAATCATCGATAGCCAACCAATTCTTAACACTATTTCTAACCACGTAATATTCGATTTGTTGAAACCGGGACCAGTGATTGAAAGGATCAGCAGTATATTGTCCTGACGCATACGGATATACTGTTTTATCAACCATATTTGAGTGCCACGTCGCCCCTATTACACGAGAAGCAAGTGCAGAAGGCATACTCTTGACTGTTTTATAGAAACCAATAGAGCGTACCCATGATGTCGATAACACAATACTTGTATCAAATGGTTTCAGGATATCTTCCAGAACTTTAGCGTGCATCATAAGCTGCCCATGTGTGCGAAGCTCAATTGGCTTTTTGGCTGGTTTAAACACGGCGTCAGGGTGAAGTACTCCATCGAAATCTAAGAAGATAATCATTGCGTCTTTAGTAGAAAAATTCCGGCACACCAAAGGTAGAACCAATCCCAATATCGTGAAGATAAAAGCAGAGGCACATCAGATGATTAATGTCTGGCTCACCTTCATTTGGTGTGCCCAGCTGGTAAACTGGGCCAATCCATGTGCTTGCAGCGCTATTCTTGCTGTCTACCAAAAAAATGCTACTTGATATTTTTATTTTTTTGCAGCTTCTAGCTTCACCAATCAATCGAAAATAGGTATGGTGAGGAGTAATGAATGATATCAAGCTCCAGTTATCATATATATCCTCAGAAGTGCTCATATCAATATCTGCCTGCATACCTTGAATCTCAAGCTCGTTAGCCAGGCGAATCTGAAGCTCATCTCGAACCTTCCGGACGATGTCATCCAGAGATTTAGGATTTATGACCTTATTAGTAGCTGATAGCTGATCCGAATTGTCGTCCTTTATATTCATGATTGCATCAAATTAATTAATAGAAAAAATGCGGCACACCAAGCATCTGCCCGATGCCCCATTCATGCATGTATGCGCAGATCAAATAAAGCTTTTCTGTGTTTGGTTCACCATCGTTCCGGCTTCCCATTCGATACAGATTGCCCGAAATCGTCGTTAAAACATGACGTTTCATGTCAATTTCAATTGCCTTACTGGTTATTCTTGGCTCACTTTCACCCCGAACATCACCGATCAAATGCACTGTTGTTACTCCTAGTCGATCGAATGCGAGCAGGTTCCAGTTATCCAAAATAAAGACTGGGTTATCTTCCTCTATCTCTGCCTGTAATTTTGAAATATCAGTTTCATTGGCCAGGCGCAACTGAACAACTTCACGATTCTTTCTGATAATGTCATCCATTGATTTCGGTATCATGGCTTCAATCACTGCTGCCAGCTTATCGTCATTCCCATCTATTATTGGCTCATCCATCATAATTTTCCTAATGGTAATTAATTGAATAAAGCGGCACACCCAATTCATCTCCAAATCCCCACGAATGGAATGTTCTGCAAACTAAGAAAAGCTCCAGCTCAGTCGGAGGTGCGTTTTTAGGGTCACCTAATTCATAAAGGGAACCCGAAATCGTTGTTAAAAAACCAAATTCACGGTCAATAGAAACGATATCGCTTGTAATTCTCGGACAGCCATTTTTACGCCTTACTTCTCCTAGCAAAAACACTAGCTTGCCTTGCGGCCTTACGAGTGTAATGAGGTTCCAGTTATCGATAATGTCCTTCGGCGTGCTTGGGGTTATCATCCTGTGTAAGTTAAAAATCTCTTCATCTGTTGTTAAACGAAGTTTGTAGTCCCTTCTCTGTAATTTGATAACTTTATCCAATGAAGGTGGGATCCTAGCTCTTACCGCAGAGCTCAGCTTAGCCAATAATTCTTCGTAACCTGGATATTGTTCTGCCATCATTCGTCCTTTATTTAAGTGCAGCCGATTGTCATCAAAATCTCCCACCATGATCATCCCACCATACATATCACTGACGCCGCAAAACCTCACACCATGAGCGTTAAAGCCTAAACGTTCATGGTCTTTTTCTAAGGGCTGCTGCGCCTGCAGATCACCAAAAAAATGATAGCTGCCGGTTTATCGGCTATCACCGGCGGAAGCATCACGAAAGTTGCCGTGGACGTCGCCGAACATTAAATTCATAAGTCACGCATTACAGTTCTTAATTTATTTTTATAGCTTTTTGACGGGGCATCTTGAGCGGCCATAAGAATCATGAGATAAATGTACTGGTTATATTTGGTATATCTCACATTGAAAGGAAGGTTGTAATCGCCACAAATCCATTTAGCGACAGCCGCACTTCGACTGATGCCAGCTTTGCAATGCACAATAATGCCCTCTACATTGGGGGCAACGTATCGCACAAAATCGACAATTGCCTTTGCATCTTTATCTCGCATCAAAGCGTAGACGCCATCAGGATCAGGCGTACTGGGCAAAATGTCATGGAAACTTAGACGTAATACATCGTGCCAGCCATCTTGGATATTGGCATAACCTTCACTGGCGTCACTTTCCCCAATATTAATCAAGGCAAAATCTGACCATGGTCCGCATACTTCTACGCTGTAACGACCGACAAACATCACTTTATTCAAGCTCATTTAATAATCTCCCACAACATTCTGGCCGCCTGCACAGCGTCATCTACACCACGATGAGGCGTTCCTTCAAACTTTAAACCCAATCTATTTAACGCACTTTTTAAGCCCACTCGTTTATTAGCCTTAAGCTTTAAAGTGGCCATGGCTGAAATGTTGAGATAAGTAGGGCCAAACATTGGCTTTACGCCATAGTTGATACATTGACGCGCCAGCATCACTTTGTCGTAATTGCCATACCCCGCCATCATTCTGTTGCCCACACCGTAATCAGATCTGAGAATACCTAGTCCATCCTCAAAACTCATTCCTTCATCCACCATCGCTTGCGTAATTGATGTCAACTCTTGGCAAAATGGGCTGATTTTAGATTGACGCGGCTTAATAATTAAACCAGCTGGCTTTCTGATTTCACCAGTAAGCACGTTCAGTACACAAACCCCGATCTCAATGATTTCAGAAGTATTAGCAGCTTTTTCTTCTGCCGTATTCCAGCAGGTTGCCTCTAAATCGACGACGATGACTTCACTATAATTATTATTTGGCATTGCAACATTTCCCTCTCAAATTCGGTAAGCCGTTTACTGTTAAAGCAACACTTGTTTCAAAAGATAGCTATCTAAGCAACAGTTCTTTTAGTTTTAGTCTTAATATCTGCTGTGTTGATATTTCAGACAATCCCAAATTTTCATCTGTCTTGATTAACTGATTGAGTAAATGTGTTGGCCATAAATAATCATCGTCATCGACCGCTAACCATTGTTGATCACCGATGCTCATATCTTCTACACACTTCAAGATCTGCAGGCCTCTAGGCCTATTGTATCCATTGGTTCTAGCGACAACCCTTAACTCTAGATAAGGTGTCAGTCGTTTCGCTGCATCTTCCCAACCGTATCGATGCGCCCACGATGTCGATAACACGATTTTGATATGGCATTCGGGATCAACTTCATTAAGGATGCTTTCTAGTATTGGCGCCCAACAAAATAGAAACAAACTTTTATCATCACATTCAAGCGCCAATTCTAAATCCTTATTAAACCGGACATTGAAAGGGTGTAGTACGCCGTCAAAATCAAGAAATAAAATCTTCATTTATCGGAGCAACAATTCTTGCAGTTTTACCCTAAGCTGCTGCTGAGTATTCTTACAAAGGATGCCTAAATCTGGATCTGTTTTAACCAACTTATCCAAATGACGTTGCGGCCACCAGTAATCGTCGTCATCAATGGCGATCCATTTATCGTGGTGCATCCGAACATCTTCGGCGTACATCTCAATCTGGCGGCCTCTGGGTTGTGGGTAGCCTGTGGTACCGCCTTTAACCCTAGTTTGTAGCCCTAACGGTAATCGCTTAGCGGCCACTTGCCAGCCCCAGCGATGGCCCCAGGTAGTCGATAAAACTATATCTATCTGCCCCTGTGGATCCTCATCGTCAAGGATGCTTTCTAGTAACGGCGCCCAGCAGAACAGGAACAAGCTTTCATCTTCGCAATCAAGCTGGATTTCCCCATTGTTAAACCAAACTCTGGAAGGGTGCAGTACACCGTCAAAATCCAGAAATAGAGTTTTCATACTTCAACGATCAGTGATGGGTCGAATAGCGTATTTTCAGTGCCTTGGTAAGTCACATAGCCACGCGGATTGCAGACTACTCTGGTGCCATTCACCTCATAATCCAGGTTGTCATGGGTATGGCCATGAATCCATAACTGAACCTTAGTGCCATCGAATAAGTAGTCAAGATTGGATGCAAAACAGGCAGACAAAACATCACCCTTGAAACGTTCAACGACCGATTTTTCAGAGGGTAAGTGATGAGTTACTACAACCGTTTTTCCATTGAATGGCGTATCAAGTTTTGCTTTTAGAAATTCAACTGTAGAACGATGCAAGAGCACGGAATCAATCGGGCTGAAGGTGCCTTTAGCTTCATGAATAACTCTAAAATCATTCAAGCCGTTTTGGCCTTCGCGCATACAATGACGTTGCTTGTCTTTACCGAAAAGCTCAAAATCAGTCCATAGCGTTGCGCCTAGAAAGCGCACGCCATCAATGATGACTTCGTCGTTATCTAAAAAATCAACGCCACATTCTTTGGCTGCGATGTGTAATTTAGCCAGAGTAGGTTTACGCATCTTGCCGTAAAACTCATGGTTTCCGGCAACATAGACGATTTTTTGATTAGGCCATGTCTCACGCGCCCAACCAATGCCGCGCGCATATTTCCATATGTCACCAGGCAGCACAATCACGTCGGCTTCATATGAAACGGGCGAGGGCTGGTGCAACGAGAACTCATTGTGTAAATCTGAAATGACGTGCAGCTTCATTGGTCGTAGAAAATATATTGATAATGAACACTATAGATTGTAGCCCTATAGTATTCATTTTAGCAAGATAGAGTTTTTAAATAATTGGATTCTCTATGGAAATCAAAAATGCATTTGCAAAAGCTTTAAAACAAATTAGATCGAATAAAGGACTGACTCAGGAGGACTTTTCGAATGTTTCAAGTAGAACTTATGTAAGCACTCTTGAGAGGGCTATTAAGAGTCCCACACTCGATAAAATTGAAAGTCTAGCTAATGTCCTAAAGATTGAACCATTAACTTTATTAACATTGACTTACATGATTAAAAGGAACGATGTTGAGGCTGATGATCTTTTGAAGATCATAAATAAAGAAATAATAGGTTTGAAGAATTTATAGATTTAATTTTATTAAAAAATTGAACTAGATGTATATTTTAAAATTTCTTAAACATTTTTATTGTTACCTAAAAGTTAACAATCGTAATCAAAAAGGTTACAACTAAAACAAGTAGATGATTAATTGTTAAGGACTTGTTGCCAAGGGATAAATCAACTTAAGTTGTTCAGATTTAGTCATAAACAAACATGCACCTAAGACGAGAAGCGGGTGAAGTCCAGCATGATCAAAGAACACTGAGAATAATCGAGGTATCAGATATAAAGATTAATATTAAATATAGTAAATAATAAATTATTTCTTAAAATTTCCAGAAATAACGTTTTCTTTTGATCCAAGTTGAGAGATTAGGGCTTCTATTTGCCGTTTCAAAGTTTTATTTTGCTCGTTTAAACTATAATTTTCTTGAGCTAAAAGTTGTTTACTCTTTGTTAAATCTTTAATTAATTCTTTATCTGAATCAATCTTTTTTTCTTTTAATTTACGTTTTTCAGTGATGCTAATTGTTCGCTTACTATTAATTTTCTCTAACTCGTCCAATAAAGATTTGTGGTTTCCGTATAGAGACGCTCTTGATACACCCGATTCTTTAGCTAAATCTGCTACTGTTACTTTACCAATAGGACTGAGCCGAATAACCTGGGGTTTTGCGTTTTTTATTCTAACAATTGCTTCCACAATACTGTTGTGGTTTTTTTCTTCCAACTCAACCTTGTGTTTAATTAACGCATTAGTAGCTTTCTTATTCGATGGCATTATGAAAGCGCCTGTGAACTTCTAAGCGCATTTATAGTTGGATCAATAGTTTCTGCAATGACTCGTTTCAATGCCTCTTTTTGATGTAGTCCTAATTCAGAAGAATTTAATAACTGAACATTCTTAATTTTGATTTTTTCCCAAGCGGGCAAATGTTCTTCCGTAATCAATGCACTGGTACATTTCTGAGTCATACTAACATCCATCATGCAGCCGACCACTCCAGTACAACTACCTACAGAAGAATCACCCATGCACCATGAATGCCCTGTAGACCTCAGAGAAACGTCATCCGCTAAATCTTCTAAAAATTTATTTTTTGATTTTGTTACCGTAATGCCGACATAATAATCTTTACGTTCATTAATTAAATTTTCAGAACCAGCTCCGGTTATTTTTTGGCTCCCGTTAAAAATAGCGTCAAGCTTTTGTGTCTTGAATTCTTTCATTTGCTTAGAAATCTCTTCAGTGAGTTCTAAATCATCACTGTCATACCAAGCAGTCATATCCAACGATTTATGACCCATATGTTCCTGCAAATAACGAATGTTCATCGCATTTGCACACATAAATCTTACAAAAGATCTGCGAAATTGATGTGAATGTAAATTCCAATAATCGCCAGATTCATCTTTAATGCCAAATAATACAACTAGCTCTTTCAGACTGGTATGGATAGAGCTTTTAATATTTGACACTTGAGGTGCTGATTGAAAGATATATCCATGTTTTCTTTTTTGTGACCAATTCAAAAAAAGTTCATTTTTTAAATCTCTTAGTTCTTTTATTATCGCTTCATCGATTGTTTTTACAATCTCATAATCAATAGAATCTCGCATTGATTGAGTTAGAGATTTAGCTAAATGAAACGCTTCATGAACAACTTCAGGAGCCATCCACCTTCTTTTTTTCTTTTGTATTTTGAACTGGCTCCCTAATATCCAGGTATGTCCATCTTCTACGACAATGGTATTTGGTCCTAACGAGAGCATTTCGGATGCCCTAATACCTGTAAAAAAATTAATAATTACGTAACAACAAGTTAGCATTTGCCTTGCTAAAGTAGTTACTTCAGAGTTATTTATTTCCAATCCAATTAGTGATTTTTTTTTAGCTCTATTTTTATTTGCCCTTGATTTACCTTTAATTAATTCATTCAAACTAGCCTGATCTCTAGTCTGCACTGCTAAAGCAACATCGATACCTTTTTCTCGGATTAACTTAACACAGGATCTAATTAAATTTTGACAAACTTCATCAGGTATAAAATCATATTTATTCTCAGCCTTATCCTGCCTTGTAACTGACGCTACTGTTTGTGATGACTGACCATTTAGAGCGTCGAAACTTATTGGTTCCGAATAATTCTTTCTATATTTCCATAAATTGCTAAGTACATCAATTTGATTAATTTTGGTTACAGGATGCACATCCTGATCTTTCACTAACAAAATATACTGATCTGTATCAGCACGACTTAATTGTTTTAAACTCGAATAATTGTTATCAATAATAAAATTAAAAAAGAATCTGAAACAACTGTATTTTTTCTTTAATGTTGCTGGGGATGGTAGCTTTCCTTTTGGCGAAGAGGCCATGCTGTAAATAATTTCTTTAAAGGAATTTTTTAATGGCTTATAAATTTCATCTGAAAAACTTAAACCATTATTTAAGTCAAAATCAAATCTAAGTATCGAAGCTGTAGGTTTAACATTCGGACTAGATTCAAACTCACTAAAATCCCATGATGAGTCTTCATATTTTGATTTAGAGGAAATAGTAAGGTTGGTTCGGTCGAATTCTCCTTGAACTGGTTTTGGCTTCAAATTGTATTGATTATTGTTCATTATATATTTTCAATTGTTAGATAGCCCACATTGGAAATGGATTGTTCATAGCTTCAAATTTTCTTAAGTTCACCCATTCCTGATCTCCCAATTTAGGAGCAATATCATTATCAATGATCTCAATGATCCAGCTATAAGAGGATTTCCACTTTTCCTCTCCCAAAATCATCTTTTTTGATATCAACCAATGGTAAAAACTAAACAATCGATGATTGTCTTCTTTTACAACAACGCAGTTTCCACAACGAAAACATGCTAAATACTCTGTACATAATTCACCGCTTTTAATACCTTTTAGAGGTGAGTTAAATGGATCTTTGCATTTTGCAACACCCATATTAAAATCTCCATTGCTGAACTTTTCAGCGGTTTCTAATGAAATTTCAAGTTTATTTGCAACCTGTTCTACAGATGGCTTTTTATCACCTTTGAAGGTCCACTCAACCATTGTCTTACCTGCATAATTAAATGCTTTAATACGGTCTTCAAGGTTAGGATCTAAATATCCCATTGTTGTAGCCAAATTTGAATGACCAAGCCTTTTTTGAAGATCGCGTACATCCCCTCCATTCAATTTAAGCATGGCCTCTGCAAAAGTAGGTCTAAATCTCCTGAAATTAATATCAACTAATTTACCAAACTCATCAGTAATATTATGTCTTTTTGAAAATGATTGAAGGGATGCGAAGTATCTAAAGTTGTTAAAGGTATTAATTACCCCACTATCTGACATTACCAACCAAAGTTTATTCTTTAGAGGACTATTATTAGCAAGTGACGATCTTGCAGGACTAGTTATTTTTTCAACCTCATCTAAGAGCCTTGCAACGTTACTTTTCACACGAAATCCTTTTTCAATCTCATCTTTTAGCTCGATATTTTGTGATTTGCGGGATCGTTTTTTAATTGGCAAAATCAAAATTTTTGAATTCAAAATATGACTTTCTTTAACAGAAATTGAAGTAATATCAATGTTGAATAGCACTTCGGGGTTTATACCTGTTCTCAATGAAAGTAATAAAGCGTGTGGTATTAATATTGCAAGGTATGGTGAAAGAATTCCTCTATTATCGACAATTTGATTATTTAATAGGACAGATTTAGTGTCTTTAATACAAGCATATAATATTTGTTTTACTTCATTTTCTGTATAGGCTTTAAATGGTTGAAATTCATTTAAATTAAACATTTGAATTGGAAATTCTAAATCTGGACTTAACATTTCGTAGATAATTAGATCTCTAATATAATCTCTGATTACCCCCCAATATTTACTTTTAGAAGTTTCTGATAAGTTTTCATCTTTATTAAGTCTCTTTTTTGAAATGAATTTTAACCAATAAATAAATTCGTTAATTAAAGATTGATTGAAATCATTTAATCCGACAGGTCCTTTTTCAGTTGATATGAACTCAAAAAAACGATCAATAGCGTTCATATGTAAAATTATGGTTGATGCCTCAATATCATTACGTTTTCGCCATGCTACAACTGCAAAAGCCCATGCAATATCGTCGGTTTTATCTTTTTTTAAAATGAAACGTTTAAAATCTAAATTTACTCCAGCAATTATGAATTCGTAACTTGAAGGAATATTTTCAAAGGTTATATCTTTAGAGATTTCCGAAATCCCATAAACTTTTCTGTTTTTTTGTGGCGAGCCCATATTTTTACTTTAATAAATTATTTAAATTATTTTGATAATCTGCCAACAATCCCAATCTGTCATTCGCAGCAGTATGTTCATAAATAGTTGTGGTGTGTATATGAGAATGTCCTAATAGTTTTTGAACTAGTCTCAAATCATTTGTTAAGGCAAATAAATTGGTAGCAAATGTATGACGAAATTTATGAGGGGTTGCCTTTTCAACACCAGCTTTTTTTCCTAACAGACTGATTTCTATCGAAAGTGATTCAGGTTTATACTCAGTACCCAAATGTGTAAGCCAAAAATTAATTGGAATTTTTTTATTGAGACTCTTAAATTTTTTCTCTAGCTTCGGTCTTACTGTTGCTCGGTATTGCATTAACCTCATAACAGTGGGATATGAAATTATCACTGAACGTGATTTGTTTCCTTTGCAAATATAAGCTGGAAGTTTAAGCAATATCTCACTACTTGGCCCAATTTTCTGAGCAATTTTGATAGTTTCTTCTATTGTTACTAGAGGCAACTCTGCTACTTCTTGTCTTCTTAAACCACATTCGAGCATTAGTCTCATCATCAACCTTAGACGATCTGAGTGCACAACGTTAAATATCTTTACTAAATCAACATCTGAATAAAACTTTGGTAATTCACTATGTGTTTTAACACTCAACAAATTTCTAGTTAATGTTAGTTTATGTGAATGTGATAGGAAATCTGAATGCTTATCGACATAAAATTTTGTTTCGATACTTTTTATTGGATTATGATTAACTAGATTATTTTCAAAGGCGTATTGATAAAATCTTTTTAAAACTCCAATTCTTAAATTTACGGTTGAGGGAGTTAGAGAACAGGTTTCAATAGACCAATTTCTATAAACCACTATGTCTGAAATTGTTAAATATTTCCAATTCAAATTATTTGCAATTGTCCATTTCAGAAAGTCCAGCAACCAATAAGCGTAACTTTTCCAAGTTTTTGGAGAATTTATTCTACCGTCAACTAATATATATCTTGAAAAAAATTCGTTGATATCATCAATTAACTGGTAATTTGAATCCATAAAAAAGGGCACCCCAGGAAACGAGGTGCCCATAATCTTGTAATCAATATTCGTAAAAAATATTTCCAACGATTATCTAACAAAAAAGAATAATTTAAATTTCATTATTCATAATATTAGACAAGTAAGATGAAAGTCAACTTTTACAATAAATAATATTAGTAATAGTGTTGTACACTAAAACATCATAAGCTATTGATTTATATTTTAAATTTAAGGACATTTAACAATCATAGCTTTCCGTAATAGCCTTCTTTTAACGCATCATAAAGATTGGCGGCACTATGAATTTCACCATCGTATTCAATTTCTTCATTGCCTTTTACTTCTAACTCAGTGCCATCTTCTAGCGTAAATTTGTACGTGGTATTTTCCAAATCTTTCTCTGTCACCAATACGCCTTGGAATGCTTCTGGGTTAAATCTAAAGGTCGTACAACCTTTTAGACCTTTGTCGTAGGCGTATAAGTAGATGTTTTTAAAGTCTTCAAAATCGTAATCCGTCGGCACGTTAATGGTTTTTGAGATTGAGCTATCAATCCATTTTTGTGATGCGGCTTGGATATCCACATGGGCTTTTGCCATGATGGTGGAAGAATCCAAGAAGTAATCTGGCAATTGCTCTTCTGGCTTATCGCTAAATGGCATGGCGTTTGGATTGACCAATTCGCGGTAAGCCAGCAATTCGTAAGAGAATACATCGACTTTCTCTTTAGATTTTTTGCCTTCGCGAATTACGTTGCGCGCATAGTGATGCGCAAATGAAGGCTCAATACCGTTACTGGCGTTGTTTGCCAAGCTTAATGATATTGTGCCTGTTGGCGCGATGGAGCTATGATGCGTAAAGCGCACACCTTTGGCGGCAATTTGGTTACGCAAGCCTTCTGGAAACTGCTGCATATAGCGACTATATTTACCCAGCAACACTTTACCTGCTACTTTTTGGCCAACTTTAATGCCGTCCGCCGCCATTTCTGGGCGTTTTGCCAGCATATCTGCGGTGATTTCAAACTTCTCTTCCATAATCGGCGCGGCGCCTTTTTCTTCAGCCAATTGCACGCCTACCTCCCAGCCTACCTCTGCCATCATGCGGGTGACTTCATCGGTAAATTTTAGTGAATCTTCTTCGCCGTATTTCATTTTCATCATGGTGAGTGATGAGCCTAAACCTAAATAGCCCATGCCATGACGGCGTTTACGTGCGATTTCATCGCGTTGTTGTTGCAACGGCAAGCCATTGATTTCAACCACGTTATCTAACATGCGGGTGAAAATCGCCACTACTTCGCGGTATTCAGCCCAATCAAAATAGGCTTCGTCTGTGAATGGTTTTTTAACGAATTTAGTTAAGTTGACTGAGCCTAACAAACAAGCGCCATAAGGTGGCAATGGTTGCTCGCCGCATGGGTTGGTTGCGCGGATATTTTCGCAAAACCAGTTATTGTTCATTTCGTTTACGCGGTCAATCAAAATAAAACCTGGCTCAGCAAAGTCGTAAGTGCTAGACATAATCACATCCCACAAACGACGTGCTTTAATGGTTTTATACACACGGCAAGCGACTTTGCCTGCATCTACACCATCAGTTTTAGTGAGGTATTTGCCTTTGACTGGCCACTCGCGCCACACTACTTGGCTTTCGTCATTCACGTTTAAGCCATCCACAATTGCTTCTTTTTCGGTGACAGGAAAAGCCAATTTCCATTCGGAATCAGCTTTTACCGCTTCCATAAATTCTTTGGTGATTAAGCAGCTTAGGTTAAATTGGCGTAAACGGCCATTTTCACGTTTGGCTTTAATAAAATCTGTTACATCTGGGTGAGAGATATCGAACGTTGCCATTTGCGCACCACGACGACCACCTGCGCTAGATACCGTAAAACACATTTTGTCGTAGATATCCATAAAAGATAGTGGGCCGCTGGTGTAAGCGCCTGCACCCGCCACAAATGCGCCTTTTGGACGCAAGGTAGAAAACTCGTAACCGATACCGCAACCTGCTTTTAGCGTTAAGCCAGCTTCGTGCACCTTATTTAAAATGTTGTCCATGCTATCTTCCACCACGCCAGAGACGGTGCAGTTGATGGTTGAAGTCGCTGGTTTGTGCTCTAACGCACCTGCATTTGAGGTAATGCGGCCTGCTGGAATTGCACCACGGCGCAATGCCCATAGAAATTTCTCATGCCATTCATGGCGTTTTTCTTCAGTGGTTTCTACATCAGCCAGGGCGCGCGCTACGCGTGAATAAGAGTCATCCATATTTTGATCAACATGGTCACCATTTTTTGCTTTCAGTCGATATTTTTTATCCCAAATATCTAATGACACCGATTGAATTGGAATCTCAGTTGCGATGTTTTCAGATAATTTGCTTGCTGGTTCAACAACTTTTAGCATGACTTGCTCCCTTAATTTTTTTATTTAATCTGTATTGCTCACAGAAAAATCAATGTAATTAGTTAACTCTTTGATTTAACTAGTTAAGCATATAACTTAACCACTTTTTGATGAAAAATATTCTGCTTAAACACAACATATTGTGCACTGGGTGTAAATTTATGCCTTTATTTTGTGTTCGTCAACCCTATTTTTTCATTCATTTTTGCACCACTTTGGTGTGATTTTTCTTAAAATGAGGCCAGTATTTGCGTTGAGTTGTGGTGAGTGTTTACTGACTTAATTCAAAAATAAAAAAATAAATAAGTCGCTTAAAAAGTCTATTTGTGAGTACGGCCATAAAGCCACAAAAACAGCGCGCTTAAATTGTGAGAAAATGCAGCATGAATCGCTTTTTATATTCGGTGTTGCTGTATATAGTTTTGCCTTTTGTGCCGCTTAAATTATGGTGGCGCGGCATTAAGCAGCCTGCTTATCGGCAATATTGGCGCGAGCGATTTGGCTTTTATGATAAGAGTTTTTACGCTAAAAAAAGTGTTAAGTCTGTTATTTGGCTGCATTGCGTTTCGGTAGGTGAAACACGCGCGGCAGAACCACTCATCAAAGCCTTGCAAACGCAGTATCCGCATCATCAGATTTTGCTCACACACACAACGCCCACTGGCCGCGAAACCAGTGAGCAGCTTTTTGGTGATGGCGTGCTACGTGTTTATCTGCCCTACGATTTGCCGTTTGCAGTCCAGCGTTTTTTAACACATTTTCAACCCAAAATTGGTTTGTTAATGGAAACCGAATTGTGGTTTAACTTGATTGCTACCTGCAAAAAAAGTCATATTCCGTTGCTATTGCTGAATGCGCGTCTTTCAGAAAAATCAGCAAAAGGTTATGGCAAGCTGGGTAAATTGGTATCCGAAGGTTTGCAAAACTTAGATGCGATTGCCGCACAAACAGTTGTAGATGCAACACGATTACAAATATTAGGCGCGCGCAATGTGCAAGTGTTTGGTAATTTAAAATTCGACGTAAAACCCCCAGCGGATGCGTATGAAAAAGGCTTAAAACTGCGTGCATTATTGGGTAAAAAAATTGTATTTTTGGCCGCCAGCACCCGCGAGGGTGAAGAAAGCTTGATATTGGAAGCGATTAGAGATTTAAATATTTTAACGATTGTCGTGCCGCGCCATCCGCAACGATTTGATGAAGTCGCGCAGTTATTGAAAGATGTCAATTCAAAATTTGTGCGCCGTAGCCAATTAGCCACACCAATTGATGAAACTGTTCAAATTGTTTTAGGCGATAGTATGGGCGAATTGTTCAGTTATTACGCGGCGTGTGATTTCACTTTTGTGGGCGGTAGCTTGCTTAAATTTGGCGGGCAAAATTTAATTGAGCCAGCTATTATGGGCAAACCGATTTTGATTGGCGAGCATACTTATAACTTTGCTGATGCCAGCAAAAACGCGCTGATGCTGGGTGCAGCTATACAAGTGACTTGTGTTGAAGATTTGCGCGAAAAAATCCAATATCTACGTGACAACAGCGAAGCAAGAGCCAACATGCAACAAGCTAGTTTGCAGTTTAGCCAAGCATCGACTGGCGCAACGTTGCGCACCATGGAAATGATTGAAACCCACTTATTTAAAAGTATTTAATTAAACGTACTTAACCCAATATTTGCCTCAAAAAAAGGGTTAAGTAACCGCAATCGCTTTCACGTACACTAATTCGCAAGCGCCGTTTCCTGTGTCGTTTCGCGTCAGTGAGCTTTTCCAGCGCCAGCCATCTGCTGATTTTGCCTCGACCAAATAGCCGCTAATTGTCACCAATTGCCCTACTTTAATAGTCTTAAGTGTTTTTTCAATTTGACTATTGGCGGGAATCATATGCATATTGGCGCTGCTGGTTTCGATGAGTTCGCGCGGTACTGGGAAAGCTTCCACACGCCAATAATAAAAACGATTTGATTGCGATATTTGAATGTCTTTTAGTACAGAATCGTCTGACATGACGCCCCAACCCAAGGCCAAATCAACGGGGGCTAAATCTGCCTCGCGTCCGAATGTGTAATGTTTGGTGGATAACACGCGGGCTTTAATATGAAAGTTTTGCAATGGATGAATGTTGTAATCGTCAAACTTAAATTCAGCCTCACGCGTGCGTTCTTGTATCGGCTGTTGGCTTGCTAAAACGCCTGCGCCGTGGATAACTGGGCGATTTGAAAAGTGTTGGTAAGCGCCGTAACCAATCAAAATGAAACAAATGATTAGCTTCCAGTTCACGCTAAGCGCTATCGAATAAGCTGAGAAACAGCTTTAAACGCAGTGTGGTTGGCGTTACTTAACCACTCAAATACAACAGATTCTGTATTAGTGATGATGCACCCCGCGTTACGCATGCGCGCGATAGCATTGGTTTTATTGATTGGATTGCGCGAAATAATCGCATCTTCCACCACAAAAACTTGCTTATTCGCTTTGATTAAATCTAGCGCGGTTTGAAGCACACAAATATGCGATTCCATACCCGCGACTATGATTTGGGGTTGATCGCGATGCAGTTGCTGGTTAAATTTTGGCACGCTAGCTGCTGAAAAAGTGGTTTTTGCTATAGGCTTATTTGCGCCAATATGCTGTTTAATTTCTGGCAAAGTTTCGCCCAAGCCTTGCGGATACTGTTCTGTGACAATTGTGTGCACAGCAAGCAAACTGGCTGCCTTCGCCAAAATTCCACAATTTTTAATCACCGCTTGCATGGCATCTGGCTGCATGGCATTAATAAGCTTGGTTTGCATATCGATGATGGCAAGCTGACTCAGCTCGATTTTGGCTATGTTATGGGTAGTGTTCATTATTCAGCCAGAACCAGTTGCTGATTAATATCTTGCAAATCAACCTCTGCCACCACGCCAGTAGCGGATTTTAAACGGATTATATTCACCAAATAATTGTAGCGCGCCTGCAATAAATCGCGCTTAGCCGAAAACAATTGCTGTTGGGCATTAAGCACATCCACACTAATACGCACGCCCACTTCATAGCCCAATTTGGTTGAATCTAACTGACTTTGGCTGCTGACTAATGCTTGCTCTAGCGCTTTAATTTGCGCGATGCTGCTGCTTAAATTTAAAAATGCGCGTTGGGTATCTAAATCGGTTTGGCGGCGTGCAATTTCTACATCGTCTTTAGCTTTTTGTTGATTTAATATGGCTTGGCGCACGCGCGAGCTAATTGCACCGCCTTGATACAGTGGAATTTGTAGCTGCAAGCCAATGCTGGTGCTGTCAAATTGGTTACCAAAGCCGTTTAAGCCGCCATTGGTGTAATTATCGGTATAGTTGGCCACCGCATCTAAAGTCGGCATATGCGCCGCCTTGTTAAACGCTACGTCTTGCTCTGCCAGTTTTAAAGTGTCTTGCTGAATGGCAATATTCAGGTTGTTTTTTTGCGCAACATCCAATAGGTTTTGCATAGGCTGATTCAACTGGCTTACTTGAATATCACTTTTAACCGTAGCTAATGTTGCAGGTAGCTCGCCCGTAATTTGCTCAATTTCGTGTTGCGCAATTTGGTAAGCATTTACTGCAGCAATCTCTTGCGCCACGATTAGATCAAAGCGTGCTTGCGCTTCGTTTACATCGGTAATGGTCGCGGTGCCTACTTCAAACGTAATTTTAGCTTGCTCTAACTGGCTTAAAATAGCCGTTTTTTGCGCCTTAATTAATTCAATCTGGTCTTGCGCAATCAGCACATTAAAATAAGCCTGCGTAGTGCGCAAAATCAAATTTTGCTGGCTTAAATGGTATTGCTTGTCTGCAATACTCACTTGCGTGAGACTCTGATTGATTTGCACTAAATTTTGTTGCCGATAAATCGGCTGGCGCGCTTCTAAGCCATAATTATAGCCTTCAAAACTAGCACCACCTTCAACGCGTGGAAAGTTTGACTGCACGTTATTAAATGCAATATTACTTCTGGTCGCAGTAATGCCTGCACTAAACGAAACCGTGGGTCTATACAAAGCTTTGCCTTGCTCAATGATTTCTTGAGCGGCTTTGTTGCTGCTTAATGCAGAAGCCAACACAGGGTCACGCGCCAAGGCTTGATGATAAATATCCAGCAAACTCAGCGGTTTATCTTGTGCATGCAAAGCTGTTGGCAAAAGCGCACTCAACAAAAACGCTTTTAATATAAGCGGCTTAAATAACATATTAAAACTCAAAAGTAGTGGCTTGCGGTGCGTTAACCAACTCCGGCACGTAAGTTTCAAACAATACATCTTGCCTAAAACCAGCTTCAGAAAAGCGTTGAATCAGGGTGGCTTGCATGGCAGGGCCTGTGCCCAAAACAATCAATAATGCGCCGCCAATCGCCAACTGATGGCGCACATTGGGTGGCTCTATTGGTGAGGAAGCGGTGTAGACGATTAAATCAAACGGGGCCTGATTTGACAGGCCCAATGCGCCGTCTGCCACCATTAGGGTGACATTTTGCACGCCTTGCTGAGCAAGACTTTTGGCTGCTTTTGCACTAATTTCAGCATTAACTTCAATAGAAGTCACATGTTTCGCCAAGCTTGCCAGCAGCGCTGTCATGTAGCCACTGCCTGTACCAATGTGCAATACATTGTGCGTTTTTTGCACACTCAATGCCTGCAAAATACGGCCTTCCAGCTTTGGGCTAAGCATGGTTTGGCCTGCGCCAATGGGGATTTCAATATCAGCAAAAGCCAAGCCTTGATATTCGGCTGGCACAAAGTGTTCGCGCGGAATTTCATTGAGCAATGCCAGTACTACTGGGTCTAACACTTCCCATGTGCGGATTTGCTGTTCTATCATATTAAATCGCGCGGTTTCACTTGCCGTTTTCGTTTCTACTGTTTGTATCATGTCAACTCTCATTAATTTAAGCTTAATTATAACTGAAGTACTTAACTGGTTTCAGGTACTTTAACCCTAAACCAGGCTGCGTATAATGCAGGTAAAAACAATACGGTTAAAATAGTGGCAATTGCCAAACCGCCCATAATAGCTACTGCCATTGGCCCAAAAAATACGCTGCGGGTGAGCGGTATCATGGCCAATATGGCAGCCGCTGCTGTTAGCACAATCGGCCTAAAGCGGCGTATGGTCGATTCTACAATCGCCTGCCAAGCAGGCAAACCGCTGGCTTTGTCTTGGTCAATTTGATCGACCAAAATGACTGAATTGCGCATAATCATGCCAGATAAAGCGATAGTGCCAAGCATGGCCACAAAACCAAACGGCTGATTAAACAACAACAACCCTATTGTGACCCCAATTAAGCCTAATGGTGCGGTAAGCAAGACTAAAAATACGCGCGAAAAACTTTGTAACTGCAAAATTAATAGCGTTAATACCACCACCAAAAATAAAGGTGCGCCTTTTGCTACCGATGCGCCGCCTTTAGCTGACTCTTCCACCGCGCCACCTGTTTCAACCGTTACACCGAGCGGTAAATTGGCTTTAATATTGACGAGTTTTTCTTCTATTTGCGCTGACACCACTGGCGCTTGCAAATCGCCGCGTAAATGCGCGCGCACTGTGATTGAAGGCACGCGGTTACGCCGCCAAATCACGCCTTCTTCAAACTCAGAAGTAATCGTTGCCAATTGCGCTAAAGGCACAGCAGATTGGTTGGCGAGCTGATTTTCACTGCCATTTTGCACATTTATCATCAAATTGGGCAGGCGCGATAATTGCGTGCGCTCAACTTCTGCGCCGCGCGCCACAATATCAATGCGCTCATTGCCCTCTCTAAATTCGGTGATATACAGCTCGCTCAAAGCGGCATTTAAAACACTGGCGACATCAACCGAACTCACACCCAGCAATCTGGCTTTTGCTTGGTCAATGCTCACTTTAATCACTTTGCTGGGCTCTTCCCAGCCTAATTGCACATTCACTAAATTAGGGTTGGCGCGCATCACATCGGCAATTTGATGTGAAATCTGGCGAATCTGCCCGATATTGCTGCCATCCACCCTGAACTGGACTGGGAATCCAACAGGAGGGCCGTTTTCTAGCCGTAATACAGATGCTCTTAAGGCAGGAAAATCACGTTCAAACAAACTCAACAATTCGCTACGTAATGTTTCGCGCGCCTGCAAATCTTTAGTTAATATCACAAATTGAGCAAATCCTTGGTGCGGCAACTGCACATCTAAAGGCAAATAATAGCGTGGCGCGCCTGTGCCAACGTATGCCACAAAATTATCAATGCCTTTATTTTTCTGATTCCAAGCGCGTAGCCAAGATTCTAACTTTTTCACCTCTTTATTCGTTGCAATATAAGTCGCGCCCTCAGTCATGCGCATATCCACCACCAATTCCAAACGCGTTGAATCTGGGAAAAATTGTTGTTGCACTTTGCCGAAACCTAAAATAGATAACACAAACAATATCAAGGTAATCGTAATCACGGTTTTGCGATAGCGCACGCAAGTGGTGACTAATGAACGAAAACGGGTATAAAATGCGCTGTTATAAATATCGTGATGATGATTTTTTTCTGTTTTAGCCGCAAACTTAACCCTATTTTTAAGCCAAATTTTAAGCTTAGAATCTGTTGGTTTTTTGCTGTAATCGGGTAATAAATGATAGCCGAGATACGGCACAAAAATCACCGCTGCCACCCATGAAATCATCAAGGCAATCGCAGAAACCTGAAAGATTGACCGCGTATATTCGCCAGTAGAACTGGCCGCAGTTGCAATCGGCAAAAATCCTGCAACTGTAACTAATGTGCCAGTCAGCATTGGCATAGCGGTTGAGGTATAAGCAAATGCCGCCGCTTGCATGCGCTGCATACCTTGCTCCATTTTGGATGACATCATTTCTACGGCAATAATCGCGTCATCCACCAGCAAGCCCAGCGCCAATATCAGCGCGCCCAGTGAAATTTTATGCAAGCCAATATCCATTAATTGCATCACCAAAAAAGTGGCTGCCAGCACAACGGGAATAGTAATGGCCACCACAATACCTGTGCGCAAGCCAAGGGAAAGCAGGCTAACGCCTAATACAATCACCAATGCTTCAATTAAAGAAGTGACAAAGTCGTTGACCGAATTGGCGACAATTTTAGGTTGTGCAGTCACGGTTTCGAAGCTTAACCCTACTGGCAGATTTTGTTGAATGCGGGCTATTTTTGCGTCCAGCTCATGCCCCAACGCAATCACATCGCCGCCCTCACGCATGCTTACGCCCAGCAGCAAAGTCTCTGCTCCGTTATAACGCACCGTATCTCTGGGCGGATTTTCATAGCCGCGATAAATACGCGCCACATCGCCTAGCCTAAAATCTTGATTATTGGCGCGCAGCCTTAAATTGCGTAGATTGTCTAAGGTGTTATAACGGCCTGATACCTCAATACGAATGCGCTCGTTTGATGAATCGAACGTACCACTTTTGACGACAGCGTTTTGCGTTTGTATTGTATTCACTAGCGCGCTGGTGCTAATGCCTAAGGTAGAAAGCTTGGCGTTTGATAACTCAATATATACACGCTGTCTTTGCTCGCCAAAAAAATCAATTTTTGCCACATCTTTAGCGGTTAACAATTCCGCACGGATGATTTCTGCTTGCCTTTTTAACGCATAGTTATCAAAACCATCGCCGGTTAGCGCATACATGCTGCCGTAAACATCGCTAAATTCGTCGTTAAAAGTAAGGCTTTCAATGTTTTGTGGCAAGGTATGGCGAATATCCCCTACTTTTTTGCGGATTTGATACCAAATATCAGGAATATCCTCTGAAAACGTATCATCTTTAATCACAATAAAAATGACAGATTCACCAGGCCTGGAGTAGCTGCTGGTGTAATCTAGATGCGGTGTTTCTTGTAACTTTTTTTCGAGCTTATCAGTGATTTGTTGCTCTACTTCAATCGCGCTCGCCCCTGGCCAACTGGTGCGCACTAGCATCACTTTAAACGTAAAAGGCGGGTCTTCAGATTGACCTAATTTACTGTATGCCAACAAGCCCGAAATTGTGAGGATTAACATCAAATACAACACTAATGTTTGATGATTTAATGCCCAAACAGATAGGTTAAAACCAGTTTTTTGTATATTTTCTGGCTCGCTCATTTTACAGACTCTAATGTTGTTAACTCTGATGGTGAAGGCTGTATTATCGGTTTGACTTTTTGGCCTTTAATCAATGTATGCACCCCAGCGATTGCCACCATTTCACCCGCCTGCAATCCACTGCTAATGAGCACGCCGTCTTCTGTAAATTGTCCAGCAGCCACTGCGCGGGGGCTTGCAATACCTGCTTTATCTATAATCCATACGCTGGTTTTGCCGTTGATTTGAGTTAGCGCGCCAGATGGCACGACGATATCTGCTGTTGATTCTTCGTTGCCAAAGCGCACGCCTGCCGTCATGCCTAATTTAAGACTTTCATCTGCATCTGAAATCGCCACACGCACATCAAACGCGCGGGTAGCCGAACTGGCTGCTGGTGCAATTTCGCGCACTTTTCCTGCATAGGTTTTGTCAGGATTTGATCGTTGGCCTGCCCATAACTTTAACACTGCGCTGTCACCGACTTTTAAGCCAGCTACACGCGATTCTGGCACGGCAACCAGCACCTCAATTTGTTGCGTATCCACTACTTGCGCCACCATTTCACCCGCCGCAACCACTTGACCCGGCTCTGCACGAATTTGTGTGACCACGCCATCTCTATCTGCAATTAAGCTGTTGTATCGTGATTGATTGCCAGATACCGCCGCTTGCGCTTTAACCTGTTGCAGGCGCGCGGCTGAAGTTTTTAATTCCGCTTCGCGCAAATCAAGCGCAGAAGCAGAAATAAATTTTTTATCAAACAGCATGCGCTGGCGTTCTACTTCTGCGCTGGCAAGTGCATGGCTGGCTTCTGCTGCACGCACACTGGCGAACGCTGCAGCGGCTGTGAGGTTGCTATCAGCAGCATCTAATAATACTAATATTTGGCCTTTTTTAACAACACTGCCGACCTCGACTTTACGCTCAATAATTTTGCCACTTATCCTAAAACCTTGATTGGATTCATAACGCGATTTCACTTCACCTACCAGCACCATCCCACGCTCTACAGTCGTTTGGCCAACCACTGCGACTAAAGCTGGGCGAGGCGGCGGCGGAGCTTGGGGCGGCTTATCACAACCCGCAAGCAGCGTTGCTATCATGGTTAATGTGCTCATTTTTAAGTGCATATCGGCTTTCATTTTTTTCACATTGCTTTAATTATTGGTCACGCATCAAACCGCGCATCAGAGTTAGTTGCATCATTTGCAAACGCTCTTCAATGCCTGTCCAGTTCACCCAAATATCGTTCGCCATACTAATTTGCAAAGCGCAAACGCCGTGCATACCCGCCCAAACGGTTTGGGCAATTAACTCAGAATCTTTTAAGTCTGGCTTAAATTTACCTGCCAAAAATACTTCGTTAACCACTATTTTTAACTGAAAATAAGCATCTTGCTCTGCATTATTTTGTTGCACATGACTAATCGCTGGGTCACATGGCGGGTGTTCGGTCATAAACATCATGCGGTAGTGATTAGGATAGTTAAGTGCAAATTGTGCATAGCCACGCCCAAAAGCCAGCATGCGCTCAACCGGGTCAGTAATCACTAAATTGTTTTTTAATGCATCGGCTAGCGCCAAAAAATCGGTATCGCACACCGCGCGAATTAGCGCCTCTTTGTCAGCAAAATGGTGGTAAATACTGGTCGCAGAATAACCAATTCGTTTGGCTATTTCGCGCATCGTCACCGCTTCTACGCCGCGCGAAACAAATAGCTCGCGCGCTGCATCCATGATTAGTGTACGCAGTTGTTGGCGCTCAGACTCAGTTTTAGGTTTTGGTGGCATACTGAAATAATTGGCTTAAACTTTTACTTAACATTGTTAAATTAACAATGTTAAGTAAAAATGTCAATGGCCATCAAATGAATTTTTGATGGCAATTATTTAAGGTTAAATTGGTCGAGCTTATACCAAAGTGAGCGTTCACTAATTTCTAGTAATTTAGCCGCTTTGGCTTTGTTGCCTTGGCAGGCGGCGAGTGCTTCAACGATTAATTTTTTTTCAATTTGCGCTGTCATTTGCGGAATAGAAAATGGCTGTTCAGGCGTCACAAAATTGCTGGCTGAATCAGCAACAGGCGTCATATCGGCAGGCAAATGTTGCGGTAAAATAATTTGCTTACCCGCCAAGATAGCGGCACGTTCTAGTATATTTTCCAGCTCGCGCACATTGCCTGGCCAAGCGTAACTTTGCAAATAAATAAGCGCCGTTTCAGAAATTTGCGTGCCTGTTTTAGCTAAAAAGTATTGCGCAAGTCGTTTAATATCATCAGGTCGCTGACGCAAAGGCGGTGTATTCAGCTGAAAAACATTTAGCCGATAGTACAAATCTTCACGCAATTTTCCGTCTTTCACCGCTTGCAAAGGGTCGCGGTTGGTTGCCGCAATCACACGCACATCTAAAGTTAGCGATTTATTACTGCCAATTTTTTCTACCACGCCTTCTTGCAACACGCGTAGTAGTTTGGCTTGTAGCTGAATCGGCATTTCAGAAATTTCATCTAAGAAAAGTGTACCGCCATCCGCCAGCTCAAACTTTCCAATACGCTCTTTTACCGCACCTGTAAATGCGCCTTTTTCGTGACCAAATAATTCTGATTCTAAAATTTCTGCTGGAATCGCTGCGCAATTGATGGCCACAAATAAACCATTTTTACGTAATGACGCCGCATGAATGGCTTTTGCTACCAACTCTTTACCTGTACCTGTTTCGCCTGTAATCAATACAGTTGCTTTTTCTGGCGCCACTTGCTTAATCAATTGTTTTAAAGCCAGCATAGGCGGGCTTTCACCAATTAAACCAGCGTCAATAAGCCCAGCGTGGTTATCTGATTTTAAATAGGTGTTTTCAAGCTGCAAGCGCCTGTTACTTAACGCTTTTGCAATGGCAATTTCTAGCGTTTCTAAATCAAATGGGCGCAGAATATAATCGCTTGCGCCCATTTTCATGGCCTCTACCGCTGTTTTAATTTCACCAAGCGCTGTCACCATAATAAATGGCAGCGTTTCGTTTTCTTGCCGAACCGCTTTAAGTAATGCCAAGCCGTTCATGCCCGGCATGTGTAAATCGCTCACCACCAAATCAATATGCTGGTTTTTAATTTGCACAAGCGCTTCGTTGCCATCTGCTGCCAGTAAAGGCTTGTAGCCAGCTTGGCGCAGGCTAATTTCCAGCAAACGGCGCATATTGGGTTCGTCATCTACCGCCAAAATAGTGCATTGTTTTTGCATGGATTAAGTTGTTACCCTGTGAGTTGGTAATGAGATTGTAAACTGTGCGCCGCCAAACTGGCTGTTTCTATAGCGAATATCGCCGCTATGCGCCTGCACAATTTGTCGCACTACGGCCAAGCCTAAACCAACACCGCCTGCGCGCTGGGTAAAAAATGGCTCAAAAATATGCGCTTGATTGCTATCAGTAATGCCTGGTCCATCATCAGCCACCTCAATCATTGCAGTATCTTGCTCTTGATATAAACGAATAAATATTTGGCCACCGATTGGCAAAATTTGTATCGCGTTTAACACGATATTCATGATGACTTGAGTGATTTGATCGTGATCAATTTCTGCTATTAGCGGCTTACTTAACGCTAAATTGAGGGTGATATTTTTAGGCTCTGATTGCCCGCGTAGCATACCAATCACCTTTTTGATTAAGCCAGCCAAATCAACGGCAACAAACTGTGGCTGGCGTGGGCGTGCAGAATCGATTAAGGTAGAAACTAGCCTGTTTAGCCGTTCAGTCTCCGAAATAATAAAGCCCAGCACTTCTATTCCATCTTTGGTCAGCTTAGGTTCGCGCAAGAGTAAATCGGCCGATGAGCGCAATATACCCAGCGGCGTGCGCACTTCATGGCTCATGGCTGCGGCCATTTCACCCACTACCGCAAGCTTGGCAGCGCGCGTTAAATTGTCCTGCGTTTTGGCTAAATCTTGCATCATATTTTCAAAAGCAATCGCCAACTCTTGCACTTCTGGCGGCCCAGTTTTGGGCGTTTCTGCTAGCTGCTCTTGCTTAAAGCTACGCACAAACAATGTTAATTTAGCCAGTGGCTGCGTGATGGCTTGTGCAATTGGTGTCACTAAAAATGCAGCAAATAACAGTGTGCTGGCTAGCAGTGCCAAGAAAATGTAACCCAAGCGGTGCACTGGCTGTACTGCTAATGAGTGCAATTTTTCTACCCGGACTTTCCATCTTGGTGCAGCAGGTTGAATGCTAAATTCAGTCGCTGCATACATTTCATAACCTATATCTGCATCCCAATTATTGCTTGCCGCTAGCGCCTTACCCTGCTCACCCAATAAGGCAACAGTTGAGGGTTTTTGCACTGCCGAACTTAATAGGTGTTGTATCTGCTGCCAATTAAATTCTGCTATTAAGCGCCCAATCACCTGATTAGAACTCGGCTCTATCACATCTTGCGAAAGCGCCAGCACATCGTTCTGAATAATTGAAAAAGCGACTTTCTTATCGCCTACACCAATACTAAACCATGATTCAGGGGCTGCAATTATTTGGTTGAGCTGACGCGTATTACTAGAAGCAATGACTTTGTTTTGCAAGTTAACCACATAAATGGTGCGATAAACATCGCCGTAACTCAATTGCAATTCCCGCAAAAAAGTAGATAAGCGCTTATCAATATCGTCAATTTATAGCTCTTGCATAATCGCCAGCCGACTCCAAGAGGCCACATTCTGGGTGCGTTCAAACATCATGCGCGACACGTTATTGGCAACCGTTTGGCTTAAGGTTTGTAAATCGTGGATGATTTCTTTTTTGAGCGCTGTTTTGGCTTGATAAAAGCTTAAAAAACTCACCAACATCGCGGGCAACAAGCCTGCTAGCAAAAAAGCCAATAGCAACAATTGGCGAATCGTAAGACGTTTTAGCAAGTGGTTATTAAGACTGATTTGAAGTAGTTATGAGATAATTGGCACTATCAAAATAGTGCCATAAATGTGCCGTGGCTTTGGAATTGATTATGCGAAATTGTTTTGTTTTCATCATTGCAAGTCTAGTACTCTCCACACTGCTATGCAAGCCTGTATTGGCAGAAGACAATGCGAGTTGGCTAGATAGTTTTCAGCTAGGTGGTTACAGTAGTGCTGGCATTACTCTACAAAGAGACCAAGAGGCTGAAGCCGCCATTAACGAGGTGAGTTTATTGTTAACTTGGGCTAATGACAGCCGCTTCAGTTTTTTCGGCGAGTTTGAATTAGAGCGGCCCTTGGCCTGGAACGATGATGAGCGCTTTTCACGCAAAGAAGGGCATTTTGATTTAGAACGTTTTTATTTTGATTACAATTTATCTGAAAAACTAAACTTTCGTGCAGGCCGTTTTTTAACCCCCAACAGTCGCTGGAATCTACTACATGCGCCGCCGTTAGTGTGGACAACATCGCGCCCGCTTGCAACCACACAGCTTTTTCCTACTGCAACCAACGGTGTGATGTTGCATGGCGCTATTCCATTAGAAAAAGGCGCTTTTGAATATAAGCTATTTGGTGAGCTATTAGAAGATAGCGAGCAAGACGATGAAGAGCTGCAGTTTGAGAACGTGCGCGGCTTGCGGCTTAGTTTAAAAAATCAATCTGATATCGGCATTTCAATACTGTCTTTTCGTGAACAAGGCTTGAATGCAACCAGCTACCGCATGTTGGGCCTAGATATTGTGACAACAATTAAAAATGTTGAAGTGAGCGCAGAAGCTTTTCAGCGCTTTAAAAACAACAACCGTGATGGTGGTAGTGGCGCTTATTTGCAAACAGCCGTGCCACTCAATAGCCTAGGCTTGGCGGATTGGTATTGGATTTCTCGGCTCGAAACCTTTCAGCGCCCAAATGATAGATCCAGTGAACGCTGGCTGGTTGGCGCTACTTGGCGGGTTAAGCCAACGCAGCTATTAAAACTGGAATTCACAGGTGGCAGCGAAAGTTTGCCAGAATCACCACGTGGATTTAGCGCTTCTTTTGCCTTGTTTTTTTAATGCCAATTTTTATATATAAATATTGGCTAGCCGGGTTGCTGTTGAGCGTGTTGCCGCTGGCACACGCAGAAAGCAACTCGCCTGTTATCGCCATTATCGTGAATAGCGGTGAGTTAAAGCTGGCTAATGAAGCATTCAGTATTAGCGAGCTAAATCTGATTTACTGGCGCAAACAGCTGTATTGGCCAAAAGGGCAGCGTATTAAGCCGGTTAATTTAAGGCCATAACATCCATTAAGACAGCAGTTTTCACAAGCAGTATTGGGTAGCTTGCCAAAAAAACAAATTGATTACTGGAACGGCCAATACTTTAACGGTATTTTGCCGCCGTATTCGGTTAACTCCGAGGAAGCCGTATTGCGCTACGTGGCGCAAACCTCTGGCGCGATTGGTTATGTGGATGCTTGCCATGTCGATAGCCGCGTTAAAGCTGTTATATGGATTGAGCAAGACCAAATAAGTACGCAAGCACCTGAAAACTTGGATTGCCCTCGGTAAGTAAATATTCAGCTGGTTTAATTGGATTTACTCAATAGCATCCTAGTGAGCACATTATCTCGCCTAATATAATGATGATATAAACCAACCAGCGCATGGCCTGCAATTAAAAAATAGCCTGCTTTACCAGCTGTTTCATGCAATTCTTTAATGGTATCCGCAAGCTCTTTATTTTTGGCGATTAACGGCGGCAGCTCTAAACCATAAAATGGAACGGTTTTGCCCGCTGCACTTAACGTTAACCACCCCGCTATTGGCATGGCAATCATCAAACCATATAAAACAAGATGCATCGTTTTTGAAGCATATTGCGCTAATGGACTTAACGCGGGTTGTATGGCAGGTGTGGTGCTGGATAATCTAAAATAAATACGCACTAGCACAAATAAAAATACCGTAAGTCCTAGCGTAAAATGGATTGCTTTCATCAACTCACGTGGTGGTGTGCCTTTTACAAATAACACTTTTAACTCAATAAAAGCATAAACGCTAGCCATTAATAGCAGCATAACCCAATGCATGATAACAATTGATTTACTGTAACGCTCTGAGTGATTGTGGTTTGACATTTTTTTCCTTAAATTAAGTGAGTTAATTAGTCGCTGCTTGTTCATCCAAATTGGATTTAAAATCTAAATTTTGCATCAATATCTTTTGCTTTGCCTCACACATTTTTGCATCAACCTCAAACCCCACTAGCAAGCCACAGAACAAATCATCATGACTGAGTGGGTAATCTTTGTAAGGCATAAGTTGGTTTTTATTATAATCAAAATGCTTACCCATCCACATAATCGCAGGTACATGGGTTTGCTCTTTTGGTGCGATGGCATAAGGCGCAGCATGCAAATAAAAGCCATGCTCGCCCAGCGATTCTCCATGATCACTCACGTAAAGCATAGATGTAGCAAACTTGTCGTCATATTTTTTTAGCAAATCAATCACATTGGATAAAAAATAATCGGTATACAAAATCGCATTATCGTAACCATTATCAATTTCTTGCTGGGTGCAGTTTTGTAGCTCTCCTGTCATGCATACGGGTTTAAAGTGCTCAAACTACTTTGGGTATCTTCTGTAATATTCTGGCCCGTGATTACCCATTTGATGCAACACAATCAACATATCTTTTCCGCGTCTAGCTTCAATATATTTATCCAAGCCGCTTAACATACCAATATCGCGACATTCCCCCTCACAATTAGGGTTAAGTGTTGGGGTTTTAAAATCTTCGTACTTAATGCGAGTTGCCACGCCTTTTGAGTCAGAATTATTATCGCGCCACAATATTTGTACACCATGATCAAGCAGCACATCTAGCGCGTTTTCTTGGCTTAATGCTGCTTCTTTATGGTAGCCTTTGCGCCCCAATGCCGAAAACATACAAGGTATAGAAACACTGGTAGAAGTGCCGCAAGAGCTTACATTACTTAAACTCACCACATTTTGTTTAGCCAATAGCGGATTCGTTTCACGATGGTATCCATTAAGAGAAAGTCGATCAAACCGCGCCGTTTCACCCACAACCAATATCATCAATTCGGTTCTTGATGAAGGCCCAATAATGACCGCATCTTTTGCAATCATTTTCAGTTTTACTGGCTTTGCCAGTTGAATTTGTTCACTCAAATATTTGATTGCAGAATAGGTGGTATATGTCGGGTTTGCGTAAAAGCGAGTAATTTTATGCTCTCGAATAAAAGACGCATAGCCCGCAGTAAACGGTGCCATCACAAGCAATATCAATATAAGTAGCGCCCCAACCAAGCGTAGTCTTGATTGCAGCTCTTGGCTTATGCTGGCTGGCTTAGGGCAATATTGAATGATTATCCACGCTGGGATTATGCCGAATAGTATGGTTCTAATTGCCAAATTAATGCTCAGCAAACCTGCAAACTCCTGCGGATTGGTTTGCATAATATTGTCTATCATCACAATATCCACAATCACGCCAAATTGATCCATATAGTAAGCGGCTTGAGAGGCTATTATTAAAAATAGTGCCAAAACCCAGCGCGTGGCTTTGCCGTGGCAAATGCACAAAAAGAAAATAGCGGTTAATGCGCTGAAAAATATAACCAACGATATTAGAAAAGGCAGATTGACCAGTTTAAACGGATAAATTTCTAATATTCGACCAAATAGTGACCAATTGGCCGTTAGCATGATAAATGCGGTAACCATTAAAATTACACGGCTCTGTGTTGGCGAATGGAACATAAATTTACTTATTGTAGATAAGCGACTGAATATAGATGTCATTGACTTACATTTCTTTTGATTTGTTGAGTAAATAACAGCGGTTGGCAGGCAAGGCAAGTCGCCCAAACCACCCACGCGCTCCATAAGTTGTGTGATAAAAAATGCTCCCCGCGCATCATCTGCGACCAGCCCATCACAAAACCCAAAGTGAGCGAAAGCATTAACATCGATCGTGCAAACTTAGGCTTCACATCACGAAAAGCAAAATAAAATGCCATCAAGGCAAAGCCGCCACTGGCATGACCACCTGGAAAACATTTACCCATTGCCACGCCAACTGGCTGCGCATCAAACAATTGCAGAGAAGGCAAATGGCCGCCGTACTGCATTAAATCGTTTGGGCAGCCGTGCATGCTATGGTGTTTAAGTAGTGAAACAGCGCTTGTGCTAACTAGCATTAGCGCAAACACCCAAAAAAGGCGCTGCTGGTAAGGTTTTAAGGGTATATACAAACTACCAATTACGCCTACTAACAAGGCAATTAGCGCGACAAAAATAAGGCCATATTTCAAACCTGTATGTAGAACAGTTTTTAATAGCCAAGTATTTTTCAGGCTAAATTGTTGGTTAACTACATCGAAGTAAGGCGCGATTAAGCGCTGATCTAAACCTGTTTTAGGATAGATAAAAATCAAACCCAGCATACTCAGTAGCAACCACATTAATTGTTGCTTTACCCATCCTGAATAAATAGGCAACTTTACGCGCATTAATTTACTCCCTTGTTGAGGCTAACTGGCTTAGAAAAATGGGTTAAATCTTGCATAATTTGCATTGTGGCTTTTTGCTTTTTTTGTAATATCTGGCTCGCCATTGCATACGATACATTTTTGTCGCTAGCGGTGCTCACTGCCAACTTAAACATACTGCTGTTATTTACTGGATGCACGATTTTTACTTTATTATCCACATAAGCCAGCTTGTCCCAATCGGCAATATAAACATGGTCGCGCACTTGATTGCTCAACAAGTTGATGCCTATGCTGTAATCACTTTTGGCGTTGGTAACGCCCAACATTGGCATCAACGTTGGCACAATATCCGCGTGACTCGTCATTTTTTCAACCACAGCTGCTGGCTTATTAGGCATATAAATCACCAATGGTGTACGTATTTGTTCATCGACAAAGGTAGAGTTATGTCCCCAAAAGCCATGTTCCATAAATTCTTCACCATGGTCACCCACCAAAATCACAATGGTGTTATCCAATAGCTGGTGTTGCTTTAAATACCCAAACACGCGTCCAAACTGGCTATCTAAATGATGCACCGCGTTAATGTAGCGATTTTTAATCGGCACAATATCGGCTCTCAAGGCTTGCTTGCTTAGGCGCGCGTAATTCAAATCATCACGGTAGGGCTTGGCAATCGCACTTTCTGGCGGAAAATAATATCGCGCATGCGGTGACTCAAAAAACATAAAGGTAAAAAATGGCTTCGATGTATCGCGTTGATCAATAAACGATAATAAGTCGCTCACATTTTGTTGATCGTTTTGCCAGCCCAATCGATTGTTGCCTTGTAAGGCATGCATTTCTTCTGCAGGCATTTGGGCAAAAATGGTTTTATCAAACTCTGGATAGCTAAATAATCCGCTGGTATAAAACTGCATCTGGTAACCTTGGCTTCGCATCACGTCTAAAATCGTGGCGCCGCGCTGCTCTTGCAAAAACTGAAACCAATAGCTAGATGGCAAGCCCATCAGCATGCCAAAAACACCCGCGCGAGTGCCGTTGCCTGTGCTGTAATTTTTAGTAAAGCGCGTTGATTGCTGTGCAAAACTCCAAGCATTTGGCATGATGTGGGCGTTTAAGGCATCGGCACGCCACGATTCAGAAACCAGCCACACAATGTTGTAAGGCTTGCTTGGCTTAGCTGATTGAATGGTATGCAAAGGATAATGCAGTTTGCCTCTGGCTTTTAAACTGCTAGAACGTGTGCCTTGAATGCCCAATGCTTTAAAAACACCGCGCGCAGACACAATTTGATAAAACGGTACCATTTGCGCCACTGTCGATAATTGATGCTTGGTATGCAAATCATAAGCGTAAGACAGATGCACCGCCACAGTCAGCAACAAAGCACTTAACGCTGATTTCCAACCAAAAAAATGTTGGTTTGATGCGTAAAATTTATGTGCAAGACTCTGTTGAGAAAACTGAACAGCCAGCCACATCAAACCTACTTGCAACAGCAAAAATCCTACTGCTATGAGTGCAAACCCAGCGTCACTGGAACCGCTGCCACCCAATGATTGAAACCCACCTGGTGTCATCACCAAATTCATCACAAAAGCGTTGATATACATGCCATATAACTCAAACAACTTGGCGTTTGCGTACAGCAACAAAGTGGTGATTGCGGTTGTCAATATTGCAATAAGGTAAATCGCTTTTTGTATTTTTGATTGACTTAACTGTTTGCTAAGTGTTGTTTTTGTTAAATAAGTAAGCGCATACGATGGAATTAAATATAAAAATCCGTAGATGAAAAATGTAATGCATAAAAAAAATGAAGCTCAGCTTGTTTTCAAGATAAGTAGTTTTAAATTCTATGGTGCTTGCCACGATGAACAAGACTAAAAGATAGGTTGTGATGTAAAAATGACGTAGCGCTTGCGTGAAAGATGTCATGTAATGATTCGCTTAACTAATCGACTAACAATTAAATGACCAAAGCTAATGCAACCTTAATGCCAATCTGCTTTATAAAGGCATAAGTGATTGTTTATATTAGATAACTGATGATTTTTTAAACATCATTCATTTAAGAAATGGTTAAAACTTGCAAACTTTGCACTACTTAACACTTTTAACAGTGCAAATTTTGCAGGGTTTATAATATAAGTTTATGTAAGTAACTGAATTTTAAAGACATTTTTGTTGGTATCGAAATTGCTACTTACTGTTGGTAGTTGTTTATCAACATCAACTGAAAGATTAATATGCAATCGTTTAACGCAGCATCAGCACCTGCTTATCAGGCACATACCGCTTATAAACTAAGAGAGTTTGCCAAAAGCAAACGTTATACGATGCAAGAAATTCATGCTTTTGTAGTGAACAAATACGATTCCGACCGCAATGAGGTTGAAGGCTTTATTAGCGATGTCTTTGAAACATCTTATGGCGCTACGCTGCATCACTTTATGCCTGTTTTGGTGGCTTTGCGTGATGCAGATGGTTATTTAATGGCGGCTTTTGGCTTACGTAGCGCGGCAACAGAGGCACTATTTTTAGAGCAATATTTAGATGTGCCGATTGAACATTTAATGTCCAGTCAACTAAACAAGACGATTACCCGCGATGAAATTACTGAAATTGGCAATTTAGCTGTAGCAAATCCGCGCAACGCAGGCATTTTAATTGCGCATGTCATTCAACAAAGCTTAGATATGCAAGTGAAATGGTGTGTGGCAACTGCGCATCGCAGCTTACAAAATGGCCTAGTAAAAGGTGGGCGAGATGTATTTGCATTGCATTCGACTGATGTTTCCAGATTGCCAAAATCTGAGCAAGCACTTTGGGGCAGCTATTACGACAATCAGCCGCAAATTATCGCCGTACGCGGTATCACGTCATAAATTTGGTGATGAATTTGTTAAACAGTATTCAACATCACGCGGCGCAATATCCACTGTCCATCGCGCTTCAATCTGTTTCTACCGAGAATGAAGAATTTGCCTTAAATTACGATGAGCTTAACAAGCAAATAGCTCAATTAAGCGCGCAATTATTTTCGTTTACAGCCAATAAGCCTGTAGCCATTAATATCGATAATCACCCGGCTTGTGTGGTGGTTGATTTGGCTGCGTTGGCATGCGAAACAGTATTGGTGCCGCTACCCAGCTTTTTTTCAAACGCGCAATTGTTGCACTCAATGCAAAATGCAGGTGTTGCAGCCGTTATCACCGATAACCCAAACCGATTTTGTGAGGTTTTGGGGGATTTAATTATCGGGCAATGCACATTTAATGTCGCCAACAAAATTCTTACGCAATTTATGTTGGCCATTCCATCGGTTACATTGCCCGATGGCACAGTCAAAATCACTTATACATCGGGCACCACTGGCAACCCAAAAGGGGTTTGCCTTGGTTTAGAAGCCATACTTAACGTCGCAAACAGCATTAAAAATGTGGTCGGATTAACCAAAAAATAGTCAGCATGCCTGCATTTTGCCCTTATCCACTTTGCTTGAAAATGTGGCAGGTGTATACGCCACACTACTAGCGGGCGGCACTGTGCATATCTTACCCAGCGCACAAGTGGGCTTTAGTGGCAGCGAATTCGATAGCCAAAAGTTGTATGAAACCTTGGCCAATACACATGCCAACACAGTGATTTTAATTCCTGAATTATTAAAGGCGTTGGTACTTAAATTAGAATCCGGCGCGCAAGCCTTAAGTGATTTGCAGTTTGTTGCGGTGGGCGGCGCGCATGTTGCCACACACTTTTTAAACCGCGCAAAGCACCTAGGCATACCCGTTTTTGAAGGCTACGGCTTATCTGAGTGCGCTTCAGTTGTGGCTTTAAACACGTCAGTCGCTAATAAAATTGGCAGTGTTGGCAAACCACTTAAGCATATTGAGTTAATGTTTTCTCAAGAGCAGGAAATATTAGTGAAAGGCGCAAATTTTTTGGCCTATGCGCAAGAAAACCTTACACAAAGCCCAGAATGGCTAGCAACAGGCGACATAGGCTATGTTGATGATGATGGCTACTTATTCATTAACGGCCGCAAAAAGCATATTTTTATCACCTCTTTTGGGCGCAACGTTTCGCCAGAATGGATTGAGCGCGAACTCACCAGCCAGCCTGCGATTGCACAAGCTTGTCTTTTTGGTGAAGCCAAACCTTGGAATACCGCTGTGATTGTTGCACAAGCTAGTGCCAATATTGAACAAATTCAACAATCGATTGCCAAGGTGAATCTAACCTTGCCTGATTACGCCAGAATCACACAGTTTGTGCTGGCTGATACTCCTTTTAGCGTAAGTAACCAGCAGTTAACACCCAATAGCAGACTCAAACGCGATGCGATTTGGCGCGGCTATGAACATACCATTAATGCATTTTATGCAGAACAAGATAAGGATTTAAAGCATGGCCTTTTATGATGATTTACTAAAAGCAACAGAAACTGAGCGTAAAACGCTACTAAGCTTGCCACTGATTACGCAAGGTGCCACCGGCAATATATCGCTACAAACTTATGTGGCATTTTTAACGCAAGCCTATCACCACGTAAAACACACAGTGCCTTTATTAATGGCTTGTGGCGGGCGTTTAAGTGAGCAGTATGAATGGCTACGCGTTTCAATTGGCGAATATATCGATGAAGAAATGGGCCATCAAGAATGGGTGCTGAATGATATTGCAGGTTGTGGCATGGATGCAGAAGCGGTGAGAAACGGCAAGCCCTCACTAGCAACCGAGGTGATGGTCGCGTATGCTTATGACATGATTCATCGCGTTAATCCAATCGGCTTTTTTGGCATGGTGTTGGTGTTAGAAGGCACAAGCACTGCAGTGGCAACTGCGGCTGGTCAAAACATTATGAAAAGCCTCAACTTAACACCAAAATCGTTTAGTTATTTGTTGTCACATGGTGCGTTGGATGTGGGCCATACCGATTTTTACGCAGGAATCGTCAATCAAATTACCGATAAAAAAGATCAAGACTGCCTTATTCATACTGCCAAACTTTTTTATCAATTGTATGGCAATATTTTCAGAGAAATCGAAGCGCGAACCATGCACAAGGACGCATCATGAATCTACGCAATAAACGCATTTTACTCACAGGCGCCACTGGCGGGCTTGGCGAACAAATAGGCTTGATGCTGGCACAAAAAGGTGCTGTATTGGCATTGGTTGGCCGCAATCAAACCAAGCTCAATGCACTTAAAGTAACTATTGAGGCGCTTGATGCAAATGCTTTTACGATTCAAGCCGATTTAAGCGAGCCGCATATTGCTAGCTCAGTTATCAATCAGGCAAAAGCTTACTTAGGCGAAATTGATGTGTTGATTAACAACGCTGGCGTGCTGGATTTTATTGAGTTGCAAGACCAAACCGATACACGTATTGCAGAAGTGATTCAAACCAATGTGACGGCGCTAATTCAACTTACACGCGCACTATTGCCCAGTTTTCAGAGCAAAAACCAAGGGCATTTTGTGTTTGTAGGCTCTATTTTTGGCTCATTGGGTTTTCCACATTTTGCCACTTATTGCGCTAGCAAATTTGCCGTACATGGCTTTTCACAAGCTTTGCGACGTGAGTTAGTGAACACTCACATCGGCGTCACATACATTGCCCCGCGCGGGATAGAAACCGACATGAACGATGCCAATACGGTTGCGATGTGGGCCAAAACTGGCAATGCCATGGATAGCGCTGAAAAAGTCGCCAGCATTATTGTTCAGGCGCTAGAAAAAGAAAAGCAAGAAGTCTTTATTGGACAGCCACAAACATTTTTTGCGTGGCTAAACGGCGTGCTGCCGCAGGTGGTAAATATAGGGCTCAAAAAACAAACGGCGCTTGCCGCGCCGTTTGTTAAAAAAACTTAACACTATTTTTTGCCTGAATTTATGTGTTAAGTTTTTTACAGATTTAAATTTTCTTACAGATAAAGCACCGCAGGAAAAACCGTTATGGCAAACACAAAGACTAACCACTCCATATTCCAACGTTCCAAGTGACCCGTAAAATGTAACGTGAGTACACCAATGGCCAGCGCATAATAAAGTGCTATTAGTACCATAATTAAACCTATATAGTTTTGTTTTGAATAATTAATGACATTTATAACATTTTTTGCAAAAAATACCTAAATTTTTGTTGGCAAATCAAGCACTACTCGCCTTGTTCACTAAAACGCAATTCTTGCTTTTTAAGCCTATTTCGCGTACATTCCATGAATTGCTAGGGGTCTGATTTATTTGCTTTTAAGTTTTATCATTTAAAGCAAAATCAGTGAGAATCACCCTTTGAACCTGATGCGGGTAATGCCGCCGTAGGAAAGCTCAGTAACGCTTCCTATGCCATATAAAATAGGAACGCTCCGTGAACGCTACCGATAAAAACCTGCACAAAAATCTTGCCAAGTTTTCAGGCGAAACTGCTGAGATTGACCCAGACACCAAAAAGCCTTTTGCTAACTCGCGCAAAGTATATATTCAAGGCAGCCGCCCTGATATTCAAGTGCCGTTTCGCGAAATCACTTTAAGCGACACGCCTTCACAATTTGGCGCCGAAAAAAATCCACCCGTCATGGTGTACGACACTTCTGGCGTATACACAGATCCAACCGTAGAAGTGGATATTCGTAACGGCTTGCCAGCCATGCGCGCCACTTGGATTATGGAACGCGGCGATGTTGAGCAGTTAGATGGCCCAAGTTCAGAGTTTGGTCAACAACGCAAAACCGACCCAGAGCTAGCCGCTATGCGCTTCAATTTAACGCGCAAACCATTACGCGCAAAAGCAGGCGCAAACGTCAGTCAAATGCATTACGCACGTAAAGGCATTATCACGCCAGAGATGGAATATATCGCCATTCGTGAAAATCAACGCCGCGAAAATATGAGCGAAATGCTACAAAAACAACATAAAGGCCACGATTTTGGCGCGAGCATTCCGTCAGTGATTACACCTGAATTTGTGCGTTCTGAAGTGGCTTTAGGCCGCGCGATTATTCCGCTAAACATTAACCACCCAGAAATCGAGCCGATGATTATTGGCCGTAATTTCTTGGTTAAGATTAACGCCAACATTGGTAACTCGGCACTTGGTTCTTCAATCAGTGAAGAAGTGGAGAAAATGGTATGGGGCACACGTTGGGGTGGCGATACCGTGATGGATTTATCAACTGGTAAAAACATCCACGAAACGCGCGAGTGGATTATCCGCAACTCGCCAGTGCCAATCGGAACCGTGCCCATTTACCAAGCACTGGAAAAAGTGAACGGTAAAGCCGAAGATTTAACGTGGGAAATCTTCCGCGACACATTGATTGAGCAAGCCGAACAAGGCGTGGATTATTTTACGATTCATGCTGGCGTTCGTTTAGCCTACATTCCAATGACCGCAAAACGCATGACAGGTATCGTCTCACGCGGCGGTTCGATTATGGCGAAATGGTGCTTGGCGCATCATAAAGAGTCATTCTTGTATGAGCACTTTGAAGACATTTGCGAAATCATGAAACAGTACGACGTCTCATTTAGTTTAGGTGATGGTCTACGTCCAGGTTCAATTTACGATGCGAACGATGAAGCGCAATTTGCTGAATTGAAAACGCTTGGTGAGTTAACGCAAATCGCCTGGAAACATGATGTGCAATGTATGATTGAAGGCCCAGGCCATGTGCCGATGCATTTAATTAAAGAAAATATGGAACTGCAATTAGAGCATTGCGGCGAAGCTCCTTTCTATACTTTAGGCCCACTAACCACCGATATCGCGCCAGGTTATGACCATATCACTTCAGGCATCGGTGCCGCCATGATTGGCTGGTACGGCTGTGCGATGCTTTGCTACGTCACGCCAAAAGAACATTTAGGCTTGCCAGATAAAGAAGATGTGCGTGTTGGTATCATCACTTACAAAATCGCAGCACATGCGGCTGACTTGGCCAAAGGTCACCCTGGCGCGCAGATTCGTGACAACGCATTATCAAAAGCGCGTTTCGAATTCCGTTGGGACGACCAATTTAACTTGGGGCTTGATCCAGAAAAAGCGAAGGAATTCCACGATGAAACATTACCGCAAGAAGGTGCAAAACAAGCGCATTTCTGCTCAATGTGCGGCCCACATTTCTGCTCAATGAAAATCTCACAAGATGTACGTGATTACGCAGCTGAGCAAGGCATTGACGAGCAAGAGGCTCTACACAAAGGCATGCAAGAAAAAGCGATTGAGTTTGTGAAAAAAGGTAGTGAAGTTTATCAAAAAGTGTAGCAGCCTTTCTTAAACAAAAAAGCCAGCAAAAGCTGGCTTTTTTGTGAAAGTTTTAAAACGTTTCAGCTTTTTACATAAAATTAAGTGTTAAGTACAAAAATAGATACTCATCTTTAGTACACAACATTTATTCATTTAAAACAGCTTAATCATTAAAATTTCCAATTGACACTTATTTTAAGCGTTTGGAATGCAAAGTCTTCTTCACTACCTTGTTGAATAGTGCCGCCCGATGCTGCATTGCCAAATGCAGCAAGTGCGCCCCCAGCTTCGCCACTAAAGCGCGCTTTAAAATCAGATTCGCCTAAATTGTAATGCAAGAACTCAACGCCTACAGTCACGTTATCGTTCACCATATAGTCTGCGCCTAACCCTAGTACGTAACCTATGCCGTTGGTATCTCTGCCATTATCACCGCGAAAGGCTGGTGAATTTCCTTCCCAGCTGTATTTAACATCGCCGTATGCAATACCTGCAGTAACAAAAGGCAGTATTGGCGATTCATTCGCATAACCCAAACGACCGCGCAGCGATGCTAAAGTATTTAATTTACGGCGCTCAATATAAGTGGCTGGCGTGCTTGAAAAAGCGCTTTGTTCCTCTGATATATTGGCGTAAGAAATATCACCAATAACGCCATAGACAAAATTATTGCGTTGGAAGTTGTAACCAGCGCGCAAACCAAAAGTTTCGCCTGCCTCAAACTTGCCATCAAAGTTGCGACCAAAAGCGTTATTAATCGCGGTTGTATTGTTCGTTCCGTCCACTCGTCTAAACTCAAGCTCACCTGTGTTACCCAAGTCAAACCCCACACCAAAATCGACACCTGCAAAACCACCGCTCCAATCCTTTTCTGCTTGTGCCGAGACAGCCCCAAGCGTCATACCGACACCAATCAAGGTTTGAATAATCAGTTTTTTACCGCTATTTAATTGAATATTTTTCATAGTTAGCTTCTTTATTTAAGTTGAATTTAAAAATGCCCTGCATTTAATGTACGTGAATACATCTGATTTAGATGCACCATCAGTGTCAAAACTTAGCATTAGTTGTTTAAATGACGCTTTAATAAATAAAAACTTGGCGCATTAATTTGTTAAAATAGCCTTATAAATTAAACAACTGCAGATTATTTTGACCACCATTAAAATCACTAAAAAATCCAACGAAACGCCGATACCGAGCAAAGCGCCTGTACGTCGCGCTGACCCTGCTAAGCGCGATAGAACGCAAGCGCGCCCTAAGCCGGCTATTCGAGATTCTGTTGACGCAAACAAATCTGAAAATGTGGTTAAATCGGTTAATATCGCCAAATCGGAAGGCGCACGTCAGCGCAATCATCGGTTTGATGGCAAAGCGCATGGTGAGCCTTTTTCTGAGAAATCTGTTGAAAAATCAGATTATCAAAAAACCGATGCAAATAGACCGTTAAGAAGTGCATTAAGGACGGATGATAGCGAGCAAAAACAGCACAAACTTGCAGGTGTAGACACGCGCGTCACCCCGCGACCTGATAAAAATGAGCCGCAATATCGTCAAGCACCGCGTCGTGGTGGCAAAGTGCGCGATGGTTACGATGCGGTTGCTACGCCACAATATGGCGCAGCGGCGAAAGCGGCTTATAAGTCATCACCAGTAAACGTTGAAATGCCACGTCTTTCTAAAGTGATGGCAGAACGCGGTATTTGCTCGCGCCGCGAAGCAGATGAATGGATTGTGAATGGCTGGGTGAAAGTCGATGGTGTGATTATGGAAACGCTGGGCAAGCGCATTAAGCCAGACGCGGAAATCATTATCAGCGGTTACGCTTATGAGCAACAAGCCGAGCAGGTAACTATATTGCTGCACAAGCCTGTAGGCTATGTGAGCGGGCAAGCGGAAGATGGCTATCAACCGGCGATTGTGTTGGTTCACCCTGATAACGAGTGGATGGATGACCCCGATTTAAACGACTACAATGCTAAAGAGTTTCAACGTGGTTTTTTGCATGGATTAGCACCAGCAGGCCGCTTGGATATTGATTCAACAGGTTTGTTAGTGCTTACTCAAGATGGCCGAATCGCACGTCATTTGATTGGTGAAGATTCATCGGTTGAAAAAGAATATTTGGTGCGCGTTGAAGGCACATTAAGTGATGCAGATTTACAGCGTTTAAACCACGGTTTAAGTTTAGATGGCGAAAAACTCAAGCCAGCTAAAGTCAGCTGGCAGAATGAAGACCAATTGCGCTTTGTGTTGCGCGAAGGCAAAAAGCGCCAAATTCGCCGTATGTGTGAAATGGTCGGTTTGTTTGTGGTGGGCTTAAAACGCGTACGTATTGGTAGCGTGAATTTGGGTAAATTGCCGCAAGGGCAATGGCGCTATTTGCGAGATAACGAAAAGTTTTAGTTTTTTTGCACCTACTTGGTGCTATGTATCGACACTTTGGCGTAACTTAACCACTTTTTTTGCTCAAAAATTCGGCTTAAAAAAGTGGTTAAGTATTCAGTCACACGGCTATCAATACGTCTTATAAGGCAAAAATTTACCGTTTAAAACAATCTTCACGCGGTCGCCCATCGGGTTTGCTTCGCGCTGAATATCCATCGAAAAGTCAATCGCACTCATAATGCCATCACCAAACTCTTCATGAATCAGCGATTTAATCGTGGTGCCATACACATTGATTAACTCATAAAACCGATACAAAAGTGGGTCGGTCGGCACCGCTGTTGGCAAGCTGCCTTTGTAAGGCACCACCTGCAGCTGCGTTACCGCCTCTGCGGGTAAATCTAGCGCTTTGCCGATGATTGTCGCCTGCGATTCGTTCAGCGTCATTTGCCCCATCAATGCGGCAGTTGTCCATTCTTTGGATAGGCCAATTTTGTTGGCAATATCCAACCAAGTCAGTCCTTTCATTTTTTTATTAATAATAATCATCTCTGTGACATCTTGGCGATTCATGCTTTTTCCTTGTTAACGTTTGTAAAAAATGCGTGCTTAGTTGTTTTTACATAAGCAACTAATGTACCATTTGAAATAAGTCGTTTTGCCTTAGAAATTATGGTGCGCAAAGCAAATATCTTGTCAATTCAACAACATTAGGGAGAACAAAAATGGGTTTATTTGATAGCATCGCGGGTGCAGTTTTAGGCAAAGTGGGGGGCGAGCAAGGCGGAATGGCGCAAGTTGCCATGGAAATGTTCAACCAAAACGGTGGCCTAAACGGTATTTTAGATAAATTTAAAGAAGGTGGTTTGGGCGAAGCGGCAGCCTCATGGGTTGGCAAGGGCGAGAATATGTCGATCTCCGCTGACCAAATTTCTAGCGTTTTAGGTAGCGGCGCAATTGCAGAAATGGCGGCTAAATTTGGCATCAACCCAGAAACACTAAGCGCGCAAATTGCAGAACATTTGCCTGCAGTAATCGATAAATTAACGCCAGACGGTGAAGTACCTGCCGAATCGGGCAATTTACTTTCTACCGTGCTAGGCATGCTAAAGAAGTAAACGTCTTGTTTATCAAAGATTCAAGTTTAAGGGTGCTAATGCACCCTTTATAGTTTGGCAAACCTGATAAAATGAAAACTAACTAGTAAAGAAGCGGTAACTATGGATTTAATACTATTTTTAAAAACCGTCATCATGGGCCTGGTAGAAGGCGCAACTGAATTTTTACCCATCAGTAGCACCGGTCATTTGATTATTGTTGGCGATATCTTAGGTTTTTTAAGCAAAGAAAAGCGTGATGTTTTTGAAATCATCATCCAGCTGGGCGCAATTTTGGCGGTGTGTTGGGCATTTAAACAGCGTTTGGTCGACACCGTTACCAACCTCACAAAAGAGGCCAAAGCGCAGCATTTTGTGCGCAACTTATTCATTGCTTTTATGCCAGCCGCCTTACTGGGCTTGGCTTTTCACGGTGTGATTAAAGAATATTTGTTTTCACCATTTACGGTAGCCATTGCCTTAATTGTGGGTGGCTTTGCTATTTTGCTCATTGAAAAACTACCGCTTAAAACGCCTACGCAAAGTGTGGATGACATATCTAGCAAGCAAGCCTTGCAAATTGGCTTTGCCCAAGCGCTTGCCTTAGTACCTGGCGTTTCGCGCGCTGGTGCCACTATATTAGGCGGCATGATTTTTGGGCTAAACCGTACCGTAGCGACTGAGTTTTCATTTTTTTTAGCCATTCCAATCATGTTTGCAGCCACTGGCTACGATTTGCTAAAAAGCTGGCGCTTGTTGAATGCCGACGATTTAACCGTGTTTGCGCTTGGTTTTGTCACGGCATTTTTATCGGCTTTAATTGCGGTTAAGTTTTTAATCCGCTTTGTGCAAACACATAATTTTGTACCATTTGCATGGTATCGCATTGTTTTTGGTGTGGTTGTATTATGGTATTTTTGGTAAACCTAGATTAATGCCCGTTTGATTGAATTGGCATGTATTTGACTCTGGTATGAAAAGAGAAATTAAGATGAATAAACTGATTAAGTATGCACTTTATGGCATTGGCGGCATTGTTTTATTGGCTTTGCTGGTGGCTGGCTATTTTGCCACAACGTTTAATCCTAACGATTACAAAGACGACATCATTAAGTTGGTGAAAGAGAAAAAAGACCGCACGCTGACGATTGATGGTGATATAGGCTTAAGTTTTTGGCCAAAAATCGGTGCAGATTTAGGCAAAATTTCGATTTCTGAGCACAAATCGAATACTGAATTTGCCTCTGTAAATAGCGTGAAAGTGGCGCTGGCTGTGTTGCCTTTGCTAAAAAAACAATTGGTAGTAGATACCGTTTATGTAGATGGCGCGAAAGCCAATATTATCAAATATAAAGATGGCAGCACCAATTTTGACGACTTATTAAGCAAAGATGAGGAAGAATCAGAAACCATTAAATTTAATGTCGATGGTGTCAATATCACCAATTCTTCCGTGACTTACACGGATGAAGCGTCTGGCGCAAAATACAATGTCTCTGCATTCAACTTAAAATCAGGCCACATTGCTTTGGCTGAGCCAGTAGATTTAGAAACAGATTTTAAATTAACAGCCAACCAACCTGCAATTGCTGCCGATGTGGTGTTAAAAGGTAATTTTTTAGCCGACCCAGAAACCAAACATTATCAAGTTAAAGGTTTAGATACGCATATCACAGGCGACATGCTGGGCGGTACTGATATGGATATTAAGATCAATGGTGATGTGGACGCCAAGCCCGAGCAATTAGAGTTTTTGGTGGATGGCTTGCAACTGGTTGCCTCTGGCAAATTTGATGGCAGCACGCAAAGCGTCAATGTGAGTGCGCCTAAGATTACTATTGCAAAAGATGAAGTAGATAGTAAAAAAGTGACAATCAGCTTTGTTCAAGAAAAAGCAGATGGCAATTTAAAAGCCAATATGGTGTTGGCGGATATGAAAGGTTCACCCAAAGCCATTCAAAGTAGCGGGATTACGGGCGATTTGTCTATGGTGCAAGGTAAGCGCACTGTAACAGGTACATTTGCATCACCATTTAGCGGCAATATCGAAAACATGATTTTTGACATTCCAAAATTGGTGGGTAAATTAGACGTAAAAGACCCCAGCTTGCCCAATGGCAGCATGAGTGGCAGCTTTAATTTAGGCGCGCACGCCGATGTTAAAAAAGAATTGGTGAACAGCCAATTTAATTTAGCAATTGCAGAAACCAAGCTGGCTGGCGATGTGAATGTGGCCAGCTTTAAAACGCCGAATATTAAATTCAACCTAAATGCCGATAAATTAGACTTAAATAAATTGCTGCCAAAAAGCAGCGCGGCGGCTAAAACTGAGACTAAATCCAGCAATAAGTCTACGGACTTATCTGCGCTTAAAAACTTGCTGCTAGACGGTAAATTAAGCGTTGGCAGTATTTTGTATGACAAATACCGCGTTTCTGGTTTAAACGTAGGCATTAAAGCCAACGGCCAAAAATTAACGCTTAGCGGCTTAAACGTAAAAGTGGACAACAGCCAAATTAAAGGCAGCTTGGGCATTAGCCAATTTGCTAAGCCACTGTATACATTCAATTTAGATGTTGATCAAGTGGACTTAGACCAATACATTGTGGCTGAAACTGGCGCTAAAAAAGAGGCTAGTACCGGCAGTAAACCACTGGATTTAAGCGCATTAAAAGCCTTAAACGCCAATGGCTCAATTCGCGTGGGCAATCTTAAATATGGCAAAACCAAAGCCAGCAATATCAATATCAATCTAAAAGCCGATGGCGAAAAACTAAGCTTGAATCCATTAAGCGCTAAGGTGGACGATAGCCAGATTAACGCCAATTTGGGTATTAGCCAGTTTAGCAACCCCGCTTTTACTTTTGCGCTTAATATCGACCAACTAGATGCTGACCGGTACATCACTAAAGGTGAAGCTACCTCATCAACTAAAAGTAGCGCCGATACGCCAATTGATTTGAGCGCGCTAAAAAAGCTTAACGCCTCGGGTGAGGCCAAAATTGGCAAATTAAAACTCGCTAACGTGAAAACGCAGAATGTGAACGTTGGCCTAAAAGTCAATGGCGGCATTGCAACTGTTTCGCCTTTTTCAGCTAATTTATATCAAGGCAGTATGAACGGCTTGCTAAAAGTCGATGCGCGCGCCACACCAGTGATTACTTTTCAGCAAAATATGAAAAATATATTCATTGGGCCTTTGATGGTGGATGCTATTAATAATGATATGTTGAGCGGCACTGGTACTGTGAATGTAGATGTCACCACACAAGGTGCTAGCGTGAATGCGCTTAAAAAAGCCTTGGCAGGTAGCGCTGCGCTTAACTTGGCGGATGGCGCGCTAAAGGGCGTGGATATTGCGGGTAGTATTCGCGATATTAAAAGCAAAGTGAATTTTTTAAAAACCAAAGATGCTAGTGCCGATAAAACTAAAAAAACAGACTTTAGCGAATTAACTGCCACTTTTAGCATCAAAAATGGTGTGGCACATAATGAAGATTTAGCCATGAAAGCGCCTGTGCTTCGCCTTGCGAAAGGTGATAGCCGCGGTGATATTGATATTGCTAACGAAACAATTAACTATCTTGCCAAACCAACCATTGTGAAATCACTAAAAGGCCAAGGCGGAGCAGATTTAGACGATTTAAGTGGCATTAGCATACCTGTAAAAATTACGGGCACTTTCGCTAGCCCAAAATACGGCATGGATTTCGCGGCAATTGGTACTGCTTTAGCGCAATCAAAATTGCTGGATAAAGTAGGTGGTGAAAAAGGTGCTGCTGTAAAAGAATTGATTAACGGTGGTGATAAAGCCGAAGCGCTTAAAGGCTTATTGAATAAGAAAAAACCTACTGATGCGGCGGCAGGTACTGAAGCAGCACCTGCGCCTGCAGAAGAGCCAAAATCTTTAAAAGATCAAGCTAAAGAAAAAGCACTAAAAGAACTATTTAAGTTTTAGGCTTATTTATTTTGCCCTGGCGCGTTTTCACTATTGCCTGGGCCATTACGATGCTTATTATGGCCTGGGGCATTTTCACTGTTTCCAGGACCATTAGGGTCATGGCCTGGCGGCACATGTACGCAGGCGCCTAATATACTCACACAAAATAGCACAATTAATACTTGTTTCATTATTCGTTTCCTATTCAATTTAACTACCAAGTATGATGGTGCAAGATAATCATAAAAAAAGCAAAATAATCATTTAATCATTTATGTCCTCATTTTCTCAACGCATCATTGATTGGCAAAAAAAATATGGTCGCCACGATTTACCTTGGCAGACCAAGTTAAATCAGGCGCCTGACCCATACGCGATTTGGGTTTCGGAAATCATGCTGCAGCAAACCCAGGTGACGGCAGTTATTGGCTATTACGCTAAGTTTATGCAGCGTTTTCCAAGTATTGCGGCGCTAGCAGCAGCAACGCAAGAAGAAGTCTTACAGTATTGGAGCGGTTTGGGTTATTACTCTCGCGCGCGTAATTTGCATGCTGCTGCGCAAAAAATAGTCGATGATTTTGGTGGTGTATTTCCAAGCAATTTTGACGATATTCAAAGCCTTGCTGGAATTGGTCGCTCTACAGCTGCGGCTGTTTCCACTTTCGCACTGCAATTGCCGCGACCAATATTAGACGGTAATGTAAAGCGCGTTTTTGCGCGGCACTTTAATATCGCAGGCTATACAGGCGCGCCAAAAGTAGCGCAACAATTGTGGCAGATTGCAGAACGCGAAAATCCGCAAGGGGCGGAACATACCCAAAATGCCATTAGCTACACCCAAGGCTTAATGGATTTAGGCGCTACGCTATGCACGCGTACCAAACCCAAATGCACGATTTGCCCAGTTGCATCAAGCTGCGAAGCACTAGCGCTAAGTTTGGTCAAAAGCCTGCCTACACCAAAACCACGCAAAACCATCCCAGAAAAAAGCGTCACAATGCTGGTGATGCTTAACCAAAACGAAGTCATGCTAGAAAAACGCCCGCCCAGCGGTATTTGGGGTGGTTTATGGAGTTTGCCAGAAGTGGCAGATTTGAACGATTTAGCTGAGATGGGCTTGAAACCTACAACTACATTAAACTCATTAACCCATACTTTTACGCACTTTAAACTGCACATTACACCGCAACTTATTTTTGTTGACCATCATTCGCCAGCGGTAAATCAGGCCGCCAAAATTTGGTTACCTATTGATGAGGCGATTGCGGCGGCGATTCCAACACCCATTCGTACTATATTATTGTCTCTACAAGCATCTATGAACAAAAAAACTTAACCAATAAAAAAGCCG
>FSSH01000708.1_pt1 | contig 147109 bp, 162 predicted proteins | sample 1166101 | NCBI WGS metagenome assembly FSSH01 (sample SAMEA32972668, study PRJEB13176) | freshwater metagenome | biome: Drinking water system; feature: Biomass in drinking water that filtered by 0.45 um membrane; material: drinking water | place: USA | collected 2012-12-20 | depth 0 m
AGGATCAAACTCTCAAATAGGTGTTCTCTAAAATTGGACCAAGGGCCACCACTTCAATACACCTTACACCTTGCTCAACTTCCTCTATTCAGTTGTCAAAGAACAATACGTCGCATTCGTGACGCGGGAGGCGCAATATAAACGTTGCGCACTCTCATGTCAAGGGACCCACTCAAAAAACTTCGGGTAGTTTCCCTCAGGCACCGCACCGTTTGGTTGCGGTATGCAGGCAAGAACTCATCCGCCCTCTGCCCTCGAACGAGTGGGAAGATAACAAAGCTCCCACACGAGTGTCAAGCAAGATTTTCATGTATAATCAAAAAAATATGAGAAACATTGAATCACCACTGTCCATGCGGCGGCGCACGATTTTAAAAACCCTTGGACTCGTCGCAGCGGCAGGAATATCCGGAGGCTGCGACGCCGTCGGTTCTGTTTTCGGACGCATGTTTGCGATTCCGCCACGCGAGACCACCTATTTCACACCAAATTCGAAGTTTTATGTCGTTAACTACGCGGATTCCGCCGTCTCTATCTCCCGCGAGGTGAATATCGAACAATGGAAAGTTCACGTGAAAGGCGTCGTGAAAACACCGCTTTCACTGGGCTGGCGCGACATTTTGAATCGCGACTCCTACGATCAAGTCTCCACGCTCATGTGTATCGACACCCTCCCCGGCGGCGACAGCATGGGCACCGCAACCTGGCGCGGGATTTCATTAAAAAAGCTCCTCCAGGACGCCGGCGCCGACGAAGAAACGGCGCGTGATGTGATTTTTCGCGGGATCGACGGCTATGACGACAGCATCCCCTTCGCGCGCGCCATGCAAAACGATGCGATGATCGCCTTTCTGATGAACGGCGAAAAACTCCCTAAGGAACATGGCTTTCCGATTCGCCTCATCGTCCCCGGCCTGTACGGCATTAAGAACGTAAAATGGATTACCGAAATTGAGGTCTACCCAGGAGATTACCTAGGGTACTGGCAGCGCAAAGGCTGGACCGATGACGCCACAATCAAGATTTTCTCCCGCATCGATTCTCCCGGCCACTACCAGACTCTGCGCGGCCCCCTGCACAAATTCCGCGGGATCGCCTTCGGCGGCCCCAACTCCATCAGCAAAGTCGAATTGAGTTTCGACGCCGGTCGCACATGGAGCGAATGCGAGATTGAACCGCCGATGTCGCCGTACTCGTGGGTCATATGGAACTACACCTGGGCCGCGCCGAAGCCGGGGAAATTTCAAACAGTAGTGCGGGCGACCGACACGAAAGGACAGCTGCAGATTGCCGAAATCGTCCGGCCGCAGCCGGCCGGCGCAAGCGGATTGCACACAATTATTTCTGAGGTCGCTGAGCTCTAGCACCTTGCCGCACCCTGCGACATCCCACTGGATTCGCACGTCCGTCCGACCTGAGTTCGATCACCCCTCCAATTAAAGCATCCTCTGAACGTCGGTCTTCAGATTCACCAGGCAGGGTTCCAACTCGGGAGCTGACGCTCTGGTCACCACGATGGCGGCCGGCACCTCGTCCCAATGTCGCAGATCAGGACGTAGCGCTCCTTCCAACACTGTGGGCGCTGTACTCATAATTGCCATGCCCCCGACGACCGATAGCTGGCAAAGCGCCCCCTTGCCGTCGCCCGCCATATCGATCATGCACCCGCCGACCATGACGCTGGCCCCGGCTGCCACCGGGATCAGACTGTACGTCAGGCCCAGCGGCAGTCTGATCCAGGTTTGCATATTCAACAGCGGATGGTAGGCATGACTGTGGCGCATTGCGATTTTATCGAACCAGCTTTCCGTCGAGAGGCGAAGCCCCGTCGCCGACGCGCAAGACTCCAGAAACGGCTGTGTGGGCGTGATCGAAAAATAACCGCTGGTGGAACTGGTAAATTGCAGATCCCAATCGAGCCCGGGAAATCGCCCGACCCGGTACACATGCCACTCTTCGACCCTCCCTTCCCCGCTGTCGATTCGACTGACGCGCCGTCCCGCAAACCCTCGAAGCGCGTCATCGCTCTTTTTTGACGTCCCTTGAAAATCCCGGAGGCGCAACCAGTCTACCCGTGCCTCACGAATGTCCCCTACCCGCTCCCAGAGAACCGCAGACAGCAGCAGATTGACCGGATCTTCTCCATAGTTATAGATCGGCGCGAACAGCTCATGATCCAAGTCCCTCAGTTCGACCTTCCCCTCTTCGGGATTCTGCAAACGGATATAACTCGCGGACAACAGGATGCTGAGATACCCCCGCTCATAACTCTCCATCACATAGTCGATGAAGGTGCCGTCTGGCACGAATACGTTGGCGGTCTCTCTCGTGACCGAAAATGCCTTGTGCCGGAACCGCAATCGCGCCTGCGCTCCGTACTTCACCACCAGCTCATCGCAGCGGGAGGCGAACGCCTCCGATAGCAAATTCAGCGCGTCGATTCTCCCGGAGAGATCGATGGCCTGTTCAATCGCCGCGCAATCCCGGCCACTCTGCTTGCGCAGATCCCCCGAATGACATCCGATCAGGAGACCCGTGATCCACGCAATGCCGATAGAAACTGCGACACGCGCCATCGTGTTATTCTGGAAATCCATAGGCATTCCGCCTTGCCACTCCCTTGACGGCAATCTGTCGATCCGGCCGGTCCCTCTTATCACCCGACTTGCTTCCGCCGCTGAATCTCGGTACTGATAGTCGTTCCGCATCCAATTTTCGGAGGGCATTATGGCACGACTTCTCCTCATGTTCTCGTCACTCCTCTTCGGCCTCACAGGCTGCGATCTGCATGCCCCAGCTCAGCAACAGGACCGGCTGACCTCCCTGGGGTCGGCACAAACCCACGCAACCGCCACACGCGTCAACGGGGAAATCAGACGACGTTCCGTAACGATCGACGGCGTCTCGCTCAGCATCCTGGAAGCCGGCACCGGCGCCCCGATCATCTTCGTCCACGGCGTCGTCACCACGAGCAATATTTTCGCGAAATATCTGAATGCCTACTCGCCGGATTTTCGCGGCATTGCCGTCGACCTGCGCGGATACGGCGACTCACAGAAACCGGATAGCGGCTTCACCATCAAGCAATTTTCCAAGGATCTCATCGCACTCGCCGACAAGCTGGAGATCGAGCGGCCGATCTGGGTCGGCGTCTCCATGGGCGGGATGATTTTGCAGCAACTGGCCTTGGATTATCCTGAGCGCGTGCGGGCACTCGTGCTGGTGTCAACGACCGACGGGGCCATGGTGCTCGATAAAGATCTGCCCACCATCGGCAATCCACGAGACTTTCGCGAAGTATCCAAGAACATAATCGCGGAGAGCTTCCCCCAAGGAACACCCTCCACACTCTACCAACCTTTGCTGGACCGTATTCAAAGCTGGAACGGTACGGTGCTGCGTGAGGCACTGACGAGCATGGCTCAGGCCAACGTGCACGGACGGATCAACACCATTACTGCTCCGACGCTCGTGGTGGTCGGCGCCAAAGACGATGTCGCCACCCCCGCCATCGCGCGCGGTATTCAGGCACAGATCGCGGGCGCGCAACTGGTGGAGTTCAATACCGGCCATTTCATGATGGCGGAAGATCCGGAACAGTTTCGGAAAGTGCTAGGGGAATTCCTGCAGAGTCTGAGAAAGTAACGAACAACCGCCGCGCTATTCAGTGGCGCGGCGTGAAGCTCTCGGGGATTCCAGCCGCCGTGGTTTGCTGCCAGCAGCCGCTCCACTGCCCTGAATCGCCTGCACCTCGCCAGCAGTCAATTCCCGCCAGGCACCGGGCGCAAGATTCCCCAACGGGATAGGGCCGATCGCCACACGAATCAACCGCAGCGTCGGGTGACCGACCGCTGCCGTCATGCGACGCACCTGCCGGTTCATCCCCTCGCGAATCGTCATTTCGATCCAGCAGGTCGGCACGGTTTTCCTGAACCGAATGGGCACCGGTCGATCCGGCAGCGACGGTGGCTCGTCCAGCAAGCGAACCTCCGCCGGCCTCGTCTTGGTTCTGCTCAACGCCACACCCTGCCGCAATTGCCGGAGCGCCTGCTCATCGGGAATCCGTTCAACTTGCACCAGATAGACCTTCGGAAGCTTGTGTTGCGGATCGGTGATGCGGTGAGAGAGCGTTCCGTCGGAGGTCAGGAGCATCAACCCTTCACTGTCCAAATCCAGCCGCCCCGCTGCATAGACACCGGGCAACTCGACATAGTCGGCGAGAGTCGGCCGTCCGTCAGGATCGGTAAAACAAGGCAGGACGCCATAGGGCTTGTGAAACGCGATGGTGTGGGAACGCACAGATGTCGACGGCGCGGGTGTCATACGAGGCGTGGCGTGTTCCGGCCGGCCATTGCCATCTCCGCCATGTGCTGCTTGAGATAGCGCCGGCTCCGGGTAATGCAACACCGGCATGGCAGCGAAATGAGTCGATCCAGATCATTCAAATGCCCCGCCTGCCCCTGAGGAATATGATCAGTAGCCACGGCCGAACCCTCCACCGATTCGTCCGCCGCTTCCCACCCCCATGCCACCGAATACACCGACAGAAAATCCTGATCGCGGCTCCGCACCATAGCCGGCCGGCCACACGTATAGATGCTTCACGCCAAAGGTAGGGTACCGATATTCCACCTCATCGAGGCGATCCATGCGGGCTCCGATTACTTCGCCGACCAGCGTGACAGCAGTCCCCTCCCGGATCGTCGCCGGATCGAGCAACTCTTGAGTGAGTGCCAGGAATCGGCCTTGCGATTCCGTCCTGACAACCGTCGGTTCATAGTCGGCGTTCAACGGGAGCTGCAATACCTCTATCAGCATGCCGGCATCAGTCCGTTTGGCCTTCAGCACTTCACCGCCGACTACGACCCGCTTCCCAACGAAGGACTCCGGCGCCGAAAGAATCTGCGCAAAGGTCACGTCCTTATCGAGTTGGGCCTCAAGCGCCTCAGGCACGGCAACGTGGGACGCGCAGCCGGTCATCATCACCGCGCTCCACCACAGCACAGCGGCTACCCTGTTCCAATTGATGTTCATGCCGCCACTATACCTGAGCCTGCACATCCCCCTCAATTCTCATCCCCCGTGTAGAATCGTAGGTATTCCCCTGCAAATCCATGGGCGCTTCCATACAGTCTTTCCGCCACGCCTCGAGAGCTATGAAATCGCTCCATCCCGAGAATGCCTGTCGACAGCGCGACTTAGAAGATGTGGCCATCTCCAAATGGTGGATATCACCCATCAGTTCCTTCCGGCATCAGGCTTGCTCTATTACCCGGCATGAGAGCGTTACCACTCTCATCGGATTCATCCAGTGTTTGCAGCGGGCCGCAGCATCGAAGATGACCGTGGCCTATTTCATTAACTCTCTACGTGAGGAGGTTCCCATGACTCGCTTTGCCAGCTTCATCGCACTCGCAGCGTTCTTGACGTTCGGTCTCGGCACGGCCGTCTCCTTCGCAAGTGAACCGGCACCGGTCGAACAGAAGGACAAGAAGGATATGAGCGGCTCCAAAGCCGACGACGACAGCAAGAAGAAGGATGAGAAGAAGGAGATGGGCAAGTAAGCCTGCCTTCCGGGGCGCAACCACCGTTGCGCCCCCCTTCCGCTCTTCGCCTGACCGGATTCCCATCTTGGATCAATCGAATCTGTAGGCCTATCCCTACAGAACCGTGGCAGCTCTCTACAGACTCCATCACCGGCTGCACGACCTTCTCTGCCGATTCCCTTGAATAACGACTGCTTTCTTGTGCTTGCCGCCTGCGTCGCTCAGGCATCGACCTTGCTCCATTATCTCCGTGTTCGGTTGTCATCCTTTTAAAGGAGGAATCTATGCATCCACGTATTCCGTTCCGGACCGCTTCCCTCCGCGCCGCATCGTTGATCGCGTTGTGCGCCCTCGCCCCGATCGGATGCGTCACGAATGAAACGCACACTAAAGCGCTCACCGAACTGGATGCCACGAAAAAAGCATCCGCTCAACGAGCCGCCGAACTTGAGGCGTTGAAGAAACAATCTCAGGCCCAGTCGGAGCAACTCAAACAGCAACTCGCCAGCCTGCAACAAAATCTGGATCAGGAATCGGCGCAACGAAAAACCGCCGAGGAGGCCGCGGCCGCACTGGCCAAAGAACGGGCAGCCCTGGAGGCCCGCTCGGGAGAATTGCAGTCCAAGCTGGACGGCCTGGAAAAAGACAAGGGCCACCTCGGCAGCGAGTTGAGCGCCGTGCGCAGCCAGATCGACCAACTCCAACAGAAACTAAACGAGGAAGCCGCCCAGGTCAGTGCCCTGGAAAAAGACAAACAACAACTGGCCAGCGGAACGGCATCGGCTCAGAGCGAGATTGCCAAGTTGCAGAAACGTGCCGCCGACCTGGAAGCCGAAGCCGCCCGGGTCGCCAAGGAACGCGAGCAACTCCGCCAGGAGCAAACCCAGCTCACGGCGAGCCTGGAGCAGGAACGAACGCGGCTGAAGGCCGAGGAGGCCGAGAAGGCCCGGCTTGAACAGGAACGCGCCGCCAAAGAAGCGGAGATCGCGCGGCTTACTCGCACACAGGAGGAACTGTCCAAATCGCTCCAGGACGAAATTTCGAAAGGCAACATCACGATCCAGCAAGTTCGTGATCAGTTGACGATCAACATGGTCGACCGGGTGCTCTTCGACTCGGGGCAGGCGCAGGTTAAGCCGGCCGGAGTCAAAGTCTTGAAGCAGGTCGGCGATGTCTTGAACAAGATTACCGATAAGCAGATCCGCATCGAAGGGCATACGGACAATGTGCCGATCAGCACGAAGCTGCAGGATAAATTCAAAACGAATTGGGAACTCTCAACGGCGCGCGCCACCAATGTCGTGCGGTACTTGATCGATCAAGGTGGAGTGGGCCGGCAACATATGTCCGCCGTCGGCTATGCGGAAACGCGGCCGATCGCCCCCAACGAGACCGAGCAGGGGCGCAGCGCCAATCGACGGATCGAGATCGTGCTCCATCCGAAAGATCTCTCCAAAATCACCGGCCAGCTGGGCTCCACCGGTCCGGACGGGAAATAAGCCCACCCGTTCGCACCGCGGCGGCCGCCACTCCTCCTGTGGCGGCCGCCTCCCTTCGCACCGCCTGTCTGGAGGCTTCCCCTCGCTCTTCACTTCCGCTATGATGCCGCCGTGCCACCGTCATCCACAGCGCTTCGTAAGCACTTTTATGGATCTTTCAGCATGAGGTTGTCATGGTCCCCTTGATCGGTCTCGCCGTCATCATCGCGCTCTCCTTCGGACTGGCCGCCTGCGATACCGCCTACATCGCCACGATGGAAAAGATGGGCTATGCCAAGCGCGATATTCTGAGTAGCAGGGTGAAGTCGGCGCGCAACGCGCAGGAGGACGCCAAGAAAGAAATCCAAAGCGCCCTGGAGCAATTCGGACAAGTGGTCGGCTATCAGGGCGGCAACCTGGAAGCCACCTATAAGAAACTGAACAGCGAGCTGGAAAGCAGCGAAGACAGCGCCGAAGCCGTCCGAAAACGAATCAAGGATGTTGAAAGCGTGGCGGATTCGCTGTTTGCCGAATGGAAGACCGAACTCGGCCAATATTCCAGTGCCGATCTGCGGCGCAAGAGCGAAGAGAAACTGGCTCAGACAAAAGTCCGATACAACGAAATGCTCGGGGCCATAAAGAGGGCCGAGCAGCGCATCGACCCGGTGTTGAAGCCGCTTCGCGATCAAGTCCTCTACCTGAAACACAACCTGAATGCCCGCGCCCTGGCCGCCATCAAAGGCGAACTCGTGAAGGTCGACGCCCAGGTCGATCAGCTGGTCAAAGACATGAATAAGTCCATCGCCGAAGCGGATAAATTTATTCAATCGATGGAAAAGGAACCGGCCTAACTCGGAGGCCTGAATAGCCACGAATACTGGCAGCATCATTCGCAGGCGGTTCAAAAAATCCGTCCTGCAAGGCCGCAGCAAGCGGAGAGGCGAGGCGTACGCTTCGGTACGTTGAGTCTCTGTGCGCGGCGAGAACGCCGCTGGAGAACTTTTCAACCGCCTGCGGGGAGGATTACCATGCGGTGGGAAGGACAACGGGAAAGCAGCAATATTGAAGACCGCCGTGGCATGAGCCCGGCTCGGGTCGGCAGTGTCGGCGGACTGGGAATCGGCGGTATCGTGTTGGTGCTCGCCGTGAGCTGCTTCACCGGCACCAATCCCCTGACGCTCATCAATATGCTGAGCGGAGTCCAGAGCATGACGGAGTCCTCAGCTCCATCCGAATCCGCTCCCACAGGGGTACCCAGCGACCAACTCGGCAAGTTTGCCTCCGTCGTCCTCGCGGATACGGAAACGACCTGGAAGCAGCTGCTGGGGCCGGACTACGAGGAGCCCCGACTCGTCCTCTTTACCGGCGGCGTCCGGTCCGCCTGCGGGACGACCTCATCAGCCGTCGGTCCGTTTTATTGTCCTGGTGATCACAAGGTATATCTCGACCTCACGTTCTTCAACGAAATGGCTCAACGACTCGGCGCCCCCGGAGATTTCGCGCAGGCCTATGTTATCGCGCATGAGGTGGGACACCACGTGCAGAATCTGACGGGTGTGGCTGAGAAAATCACCCGCCTTCAGCGTCAGGCATCGGAGAAAGACGCGAATGCCTTGTCCGTCCGTATGGAACTGCAAGCCGACTGCTTCGCCGGCGTGTGGGGCCACCATGCCAACCGCACACGGAATCTGATCGAACCAGGCGATTTCGAAGAAGGGCTCAAAGCCGCCGCCGCCATCGGTGACGATCGCCTGCAGAAAATGGGTCAGGGATACGTCCAACCGGAAAGCTGGACCCACGGTTCATCCGACCAACGGATGACCTGGCTCAGGCGGGGCCTGGAAAGCGGCGATCCCAACCGGTGCAACACCTTTGAAGGACCACGCTCATGAGCCAAGACGAACAGGAGTCCAAGAACCAACTGGCAACCGGCGCCCTTGAGACACTCTTCGCCGATCCGCCGTGGAGCTCCAAGTCGTTCCTCGGCGCAGGAGTCACGACTATCGCCGGAGTCGGGGCCTGGATGAATGACATGATGTCCCCGGCCCTCGCCCGCGGAGGGGCCAGCTTTATGGGAGGCTTCTTGATCGGGTGGGCGATTCGCCGGACGGTCAAACTTGCCGCCATTGTCGCGGGAATCCTGCTGACTCTACTGGCCACCGTCAAAATGACCGGGGCCATTGACCTCGATTGGGCCGCCATCGAAGCCAGTATTTCGCACAGTCTCGCCTGGGCGCAGGGCAAAGCGGAGGGCTTCAAGGAAGTCCTCACGGGCTATCTCCCCTCGGCGGGAGCAGGCGGCGCCGGAACATTTTTGGGATTTCGGAAGAAGTAGGACGCGCTCGGAAACCTTCGAGTGAACAGACCGCCTAGTCGTTCAACTTTTCCTTGATCTTATTCCCGGCCTTTTCGAACCCTTCGGCGGTCTTCGTCGCAGCCTTCTTGAGTTTCTCGCCGACCTTGTCCACGACGTGCTTCTCTTCGACCTTTTTCACCACCGCTTTGGTCTTACTTTCAATCTTTTCGCCGATCTGTTTCGCCGTGGCTTCAACCCGCTCCATCATCCCCTGCGACTCTTCGGCGGAAACCGGACCAACGCCGAACACCACGAGGGCGACAACCAGAATGGGCCATGATCTTTTCAGTACATTTCGAGGCGGCATTGCGATCTCCTATATGCGTAAGAGCATACCATCTGAGCCGCAATATGTCTCTGATCTCGCCCCGTCCCTTCGCGCAAGTCCGGCCCCTGCTGATAGATCATCGGCATCCCCGAAGCAATCTAGGCCGCGTCTGGAACAGACCCACCGGAACTGGCCGCAGCATGAGCATGGACGGTCTCAGCAGTTCGCTTGTCGGCTTTCTTCGTTTTGTCCTTTCCTCCCCATTGCCCGACTTCAAGACTATCCAGCCAGTCGAGCAATTTCTCCACATCCGGCCCCTTGAAAATAGAACCATGTTGCGGACAAATCATCGTCGGTTTCAACGCCCGAACACGCTGTACCCATCCCCGAAGCGCCGAAGTAGACGGCATCCAGCGAACGTGGAATCCCCGCATGTACTGCACATGTTCCTCGAAGTTTGTGACGAACAGGTTCGACTCGTGACTGGGAAGCAATGCTCCACCGATATCCCCTGAGAATAGAATGCGGGCCTGAGGGTCAAAAATGGAAAAGTTGCCTGACGAATGGCAATAGTGTGCCGGCACCGCCTCAACCGTTGCGCCGGAGTCGCCAATCTTGATCGTCATCCCCTCATCAGGAATCCCGGTGATCGTTAAATCAGCACGGGCGGCGAAATGCGCGAGAAACGCCGTCCACAACCAAGAACTGTACGTCGTCGCGCGGGGATTGAGATCCAGCCACAGAGCTAGCGACGAAATGATGTCCGGATCCTGATGGCTGGCAAACAAGACGCGAATGTCCTCCAGCCGCAGATGCTTGGAGAGCTCCGCCAAGACCCTGGGGAAAATCTCGATTCCGCCCGGATCAAGGAGCATGCCATCACCTTTGCTCACGATGACATACTCGTTCGTATCCACCACATGCGAACTCTTCTCGGGATCCCGACCGATGGCAATCCAGCGATGATCGCCCTGCTCAAAGATGACTGTGCTCTTCATCCACCTCTCCTTTAGCCAATAACGTCAACAACTCGCGGCCGCTGCCAATGGTGTCTCTGATCGCCTGAAACTTCTGATTCAATCCGTCGACCGTAGAGGTAATTCCGTTCGCCAGGTTGGCAAAATGGGTCTTGCCCTGTCCCGGCAGGTGCGCCGCTTCGATCCCCACACAAAGCCCCAAATACCTCGCAGTCTCCCCGATCCGCTTGATGCTCCCGACCGAGTCTTCCGCCAGCGTGAGACAGGGAAGTGATCGTTCCAGCAATTCCTGAATCTTCCGCAATGTGTCGAGACATTGCCGACCGAGGTAGAGCAAATTCTCACGCAGGAGGGGATCGGCTCCTTCCAGCATCTGACTCTCCAACACCCGTTCCAGATCGCCCGGATGAGTCAGTTGGAGTGCTGCCAACTCAGCGACGAACACTTCATTCCCGTGAGCGACCTGCCGATTGAGCACCGTCAGCAAACATTTGCTGTGCTGATAGTACCGCCGCGCGAGATTGGTGCATTCAGCGGTTTGCTTCGCAATCGTCTTGCATTGCACCCCCAACCCTTCCACCTCAGGCGTGATCGTGCCGGGATAACTCGACAGGATGCCGGCGAGCGCCAGCAACGCCTTTCCTTCGCCAGCGGGCACCTTGGCCGCCTGCACCACTCCGTTTCTCGCCAGCAGTTGCATCTCGAACGCCATCGATTCCAGAGATCGGGCCACATTGAGAATATCCACGGAGATTCCGAACATCCGAGTGATCATGAGCTGATACTGCGCAATAGCCGCACTCCCCGCTTCACCGCCTCGGGCGGAGACGGCACCGGTCGGGGCTGATTCCGGAGAAGACTCTTTGCGACTGAGAACATCCATTTGCGGCTCCCTCTCTTCAACTTTCCTTATCGGGTCCTACCAACGGATTCTTCAGTACTTTCAGTGAGGAGATTTGCCCCGCACGTGCGCCCAAGGACAGATATCGTCCGCAGGCGTCCAACATTTTAGACAACTCTGGATCCCCTTCAATGATACGATCGCCATCGCCGCGCTACTTTTTCACAAGAAAACCAGCCAACACCTTGTTTATACTGACCCAGGCGTTTCCGGTCCCATCATACCTACTTTGAGGATTGACTATGACTGTGCAAGTTTCCCGTTGGCCTCTTGTTTCAGTAACGTTAGCCGTATTTCTTGCGGCCGGGCTTTCCTCGGCCTCCGCCCATGTATCCGAAACCTATGCGGCGTCGGCGCTCGACCGCGCCAAGCTCGCGACCGTCGGCGTACTTGAAGACACGCAGGATCAACGCACGCCTGACAAACCGGGGAAGCTTCTGGTTCGCGGCACCGGATTTCATCTGCGCGACGGCTACATCGTCACCGCCCGGCATGCCGCGGAGAAACATGATGTCACCACCGGCACCATCCTTGAGAAACAGATACGGATCCTGACCACGGAGCTACACGAACTCACCGCCGATCTGGTCGGCGACAGCGCCTTCATGGATGTCGTGGTGTATCGCGTCATTGAAGCCCAACGAGCCAAGCTCCTCGCCACTACCTCCTTCGCCTCCGGCGATGTGCAACCCGGCCAAGCTGTCTTCACCGTCGGCTATCCGATGGGATGGGGACCGACGATGTCCTTCGGTCACCTGGGCAATACGAATACGTTTCTTCAGACAGTGGACACCAGACTGATCCAAGCCGACGTCGCCGCCTGCAGCGGCAACTCCGGCGGCGGGCTCTTCAACGACAAGGGCGATGTGGTCGGCATCATGCACGCCATCATCCAGACCGAACGGGACGACTCCACCGCCCACTGCAGCCGCATGGCCTTTGCGATTCCGGCGTTGCTGGCAGAACGCATCGTGAAATCGGCCATAGACGGAAAGCCGATGACCTTCTCGAAGATGGGCATTCACATGATGGCCGTGAAGGACGGTACGAAGTGGCGGATGGCGGTAAAAGACGTGAATGAGCCGTCTAAGTCAGCCGGCATTCAGAAACACGACATCATCATCGCGGTGGATGAGACCGAGATCAACGACGCAGCGCACTTGAAGAATTATTTGATCGAGCGAACCACCCCGGGCCAACAAGTGCGTGCGAAAGTCCGCCGCATCGATGCAGACCTGACGTTTACGGTGACATTAGCGGGAGGGTGACCCAGGCAGGGCTTGATACCAGCCGTTGGCCCGGACAAGCGTCACAGGCTGGTCAAAGAGCCGACTGAGGTTGATGTCTGTGAGTAGATTGGCTTTGCTGCCGTCGGCAACGATCTGCCCCTCTTTGAGCAGGACCACCCGCTCGATCTCTGGCGGAATCTCATGCAAATGATGCGTGACGAGCAGGACGGTCTTTCCTTTGCGAATCTGCGCGCGCAAGAGGTCCAGATACTGGAAGCAGGCTTTCAGATCGAGTCCACTCGTCGGTTCATCCAACACCAGCACCGAGGGATCGTGCACGAGCGCGCGGCCGAGGAGAAAACGGCGTTGCTCGCCGGTTGAAAGCTGGCCGAAGCGGCGGCCGGCCAGCGACTCGATCCCCAGCTCCTTCATCACTTCACGCGCCCGCGCGACCTGCGTCTCGCTGAACTCCTGATATTCGTAGGTGTCGTTACTCGCGTAGTAGCCGGACAGAATGACGTTCAACCCCTCTGCGCAAATCAGATAGTCCCGCTGGAGATCGTGCGACACGATCCCGAGCCGTTTCCGCACCTCCCAGACGTTCCCGCCTTCCTCTCCGAAGAGACTGACCCTGGTCTCATCCAACGGCAACGGATGGACCCCGCCAGCTAAGAGCTTGAGCAAGGTCGATTTGCCCGCCCCGTTGGGACCTACAATCGCCGCATGTTCTCCCTCTTGCAGCGCAAAGGAGAAGTCCGAGAAGACGCAGGTGTCGCCCCGATAGACTGTCGCATGCTGGATGTCGAGGATGGGACGAGTATTAATCCTCGCGCGCGCCTCTTTAACAGGAGTGGTGACCGGAGCGGCAGCGGCAACCGGACCACCGACTTTTTTCCCAGCGCTACGCGATTGTTCGAGACCGGCACGCGCCAGTGCGTCCACCCGTTCGTTGTCCGGATGACCGGCGTGCCCCTTGACCCAGCGCCAGTCGAGCATGTGGCCGGAAGCCAGGGCATCGAGCCGACGCCAGAGATCTTCGTTCTTGACCGGTTCCTTCGTGGAGGTCTTCCAGCCGCGTTTCTTCCAATTATGAATCCATTCGCTGATGCCCTTCTGGACATACTGCGAATCGGTATAGACGCGCGCTTCCACCGGCGAGGCAAGTGACTGCAAGGCTTCAATGACAGCGAGTAACTCCATCCGGTTGTTCGTCGTCGCCGGCTCCCCGCCGCAGAGCTCCGTCTCAGCCTGGCCGACACGCAACAAGACGCCCCAGCCACCAGGTCCGGGATTTCCGCTGCAGGCACCATCCGTGTAGATTTCGATCATCGGCCCAGGCTCCTCTTGAAACATCAGAATAGTTTCCCGCTCACCCGCTCATCGATTGCAGACACGATTCTACACCGCCCCGCAAGTACCGGCCAGGGGAAGAACGGAGCTCAGCTTCGTAACGTAATTATGCTTCGGCAGGATCGGGATTGATCTTCGCGGACATCTTCTTACCCGCAGCGGGTACCGCCTTCGATGACGAGCCGGGGATCTTCGGGGTCGCTGTCTTTACATCGGCATTCTGCGCGCGATGCAGGAGGGCATGATCCATCAGGACGAGGGCCATCATGGCCTCGGCGATCGGCGTGGCTCTGATGCCCACGCAGGGGTCATGGCGGCCATTGGTTTCAACCGTGACCGGCTTACCACTCTTATCGATCGACCGGCGCGGAATACGGATGCTGGAGGTCGGCTTGATGCCGATCGTCACGACGACATCCTGACCGGTCGAAATGCCGCCAAGGATGCCGCCGGCATGATTAGTCACAAAACCTTCCGGCGTCAGTTCATCGCCATGTTCGGATCCCCGCTGGGCGACCGAGGCGAAACCTGCACCGATTTCGACCGCCTTCACGGCGTTGATGCTCATCATCGCGCCGGCCAGGTCGGAATCCAGCTTCGCATAGACCGGGGCCCCCCATCCAACCGGCACATGCTCGGCCACCGTGGTGATCTTGGCGCCGACGGAATCGCCGGACTTCCGCAAGTCATCCATAAACGTTTCGAGTTTCCCGACGAGATCTGCGTTCGCGGCAAAGAATGGATTGGCTCTGACCTCGTCCCAGCTCTGAAACGGCACTTCGATCGGTCCCAACTGGCTCAGATAGCCCCGGATGACGACCCCATGATTCTCGTGCAGCCATTTCTTCGCAATCGCCGCAGCCGCCACACGCACCGCCGTTTCGCGCGCCGAGGACCGCCCCCCGCCGCGATGATCGCGGATGCCGTACTTCTGCCAATAGGTGTAGTCTGCGTGGCCCGGACGGAACGTATCGATGAGGTTGCCGTAATCCCGGCTGCGCTGGTCTTCGTTGCGAATAAGAAGGGCAATCGGCGTCCCGGTCGTCTTCCCTTCGAAAACACCCGAGAGAATCTCAACGGTATCCGATTCCTGCCGTTGCGTGACGTGGCGTGACGTGCCCGGCTTGCGCCGGTCCAAATCGCCCTGAATGTCTTCGGCCGACAAGGCCAACCCCGGCGGGCACCCGTCCACGACACAGCCGATCGCCGGCCCGTGGCTCTCGCCAAAGGAGGTGACGGTGAAGAGATATCCGGTCGTGTTGCCAGCCATGGCTGATTCGCTCGTTGGGTTATTCGACCAAATCCAGCTTGATCCGCAGTTCCTTCAACTGTTCCGCACTCACGGCCGAGGGCGCGTCGGTCAACGGACATTGAGCCCGCTGCGTCTTGGGGAATGCGATGACGTCGCGGATGGAATCCGCGCCGCCCAGCAGCATGATGAGCCGGTCCAGTCCGAAGGCGATTCCGCCGTGCGGTGGCGCGCCATATTCCAGAGCTTCCAACAGAAACCCGAACTTCGCCTGCGACTGCTCTTTGTTGATCCCGAGCAAATCCAGAATCTTGAGCTGAATATCGCTCCGGTGGTTCCGGATGCTGCCACCGCCGATCTCGCTCCCGTTCAAGACCATATCGTACGCCTTGGCACGCACTTTCAACGGTTCTGAATCCAGCAGCGCCAGGTCTTCATCCATCGGCGCAGCAAAGGGGTTATGCATAAAGATGTACCGCTTCTCTTCCGGCGAATAGTCCAGAAGGGGGAACTCGGTTACCCAGAGCGGCTTCCAGGCATTCTTGTCGATCAAGTTCAATTCCTCGCCCAACATGAGCCGGATGCGGCCCAACACATCGTGCACCACCGCCGGCTTGTCGGCGCCGAAGAGTACGAGGTCGCCGGGCTTGGCTTCCGGCAACACCGCGGCAAAAGCTTTGGCATCAAGGAACTTCGCGATGACGGATTCCAACTGCCCTTCGGGCGTGATCTTCAACCAGGCCAGGCCCTTGGCCCCGAAGCTCTTGGCCGTTTCTCCCAAGGCATCGATTCTGGTCCGAGAGAGAGTACCGCCACCCTTCACGATCAAGGCCTTGACCAATCCGCCCTTCGTGGCGGCCTCCTTGAACACCTTGAACTCACTGGCCGCTGCAAAGGCCGTCACATCGTACAAGGGCATCTCGAAGCGCAGATCCGGCTTATCCGATCCATAGCGCCCCATCGCTTCCGCATAGGTCATCCGCGGAAAGGGCGTCGGCAATTGCACGCCGCCGGCATCACGGAATACGGTGACGATCATCTTCTCCATCAAACTCATCACGTCCAGCCGATCGACGAACGACATCTCCAGATCGATCTGGGTGAACTCGGGCTGGCGATCGTTGCGCAGATCTTCATCCCGGAAACAGCGGGCGATCTGATAGTAGCGATCCATACCGCTGACCATGAGCACCTGTTTGAAGAGCTGCGGCGACTGCGGCAGCGCAAAGAACGTCCCGGGGTTCACACGGCTCGGCACCAGATAGTCTCGCGCCCCTTCCGGCGTGCTCTTCGTGAGGATCGGCGTTTCAATTTCAAGAAATTCTTCCTTGTTCAGGAACCCGCGCACGGCCTGCGCGATGTCGTGCCTGGTCTTCATCAGCTTCTGCATACGGGGACGGCGCAAGTCCAAGAACCGGTACTTCAGACGGATGGCTTCCGTCACTTCGGCATCGTCTTCGATCACGAACGGCGGCGTCTTCGATTCGTTCAGGATCTCCACCGCATCGACATACACTTCGATCTCACCGGTCGAGAGATTCGGGTTCTTGGACTCATCGGGCCGCGCCATCACCTGGCCGGTAATCGAGACGACGCATTCACTCCGGAGCGTATGGCCGCCTTGATGCACCGCCGCGTTGCGCTCCGCATTGAACACAATTTGCGTGAGCCCGGTCCGGTCTCGGAGATCGATGAAGATCACCGTACCATGGTCGCGCCGGCGCTGTACCCAGCCGTTCAACACGACGGTCTGGCCGACATGGGCCTTGTTCAACTCCCCACAGCGATGCGTTCTCACTTTCATGCCACGTGTCTCGCTTTCTTCGTCGAATGCCGTTTGGTCTTCGAGGGCTTGGCCCAGCCCGGACGCCGCGGAGGCTTGGGCGGTCGGACACCCGGGTCCTTCCCTTCCTTCTCCAAAGTCATGCGCTGATCGACGATGTCGCGCAAGGCATTCGCTTCCCGATCCGTCAAGAATCGGAACTCGCCGGACTCCAGATTGCCGAGCGTCAGCGGCCCCATCTTCACGCGGGTCAATTTGATCACCGGATGGCCAACGGCTTCCAGCATCCGCTTCACCTGATGCTTGCGGCCCTCGTGAATCGTAATTTCCACCCAGGAGTTGGCTTCGGCCTTACGCACCTTTTTCACCGTCGCCGGACTGGTCATGCCGTCTTCGAGCTTGATCCCCTTCTCAAGTTGGGCAATCTCTGCATCCGTCAGAACGCTCTTCACCTTAATGAGATAGGTCTTCGGGACATGATAGCGCGGGTGCAGCAACGCCTGCGTCAAATCTCCGTTGTTCGTCAGCAGCATCAAGCCTTCACTGTCGAAGTCCAGCCGGCCCACTGGAAACACCCGCACCGACACGCCATGCAGGAAATTCTTCACCGTCGGCCGACCGCCCGGATCGTCCAGCGTCGACATGACGTTCTTGGGTTTATTCAGAATGAGATAGACGAAGGGCTGTGCGTTTTCGAGGTGCTTGCCGTCCACCTTCACGTGATCGCGCTCGGGATCGACCTTCGTCCCGAGTTCCGTGACCACCTTGCCATTCACCGTCACACGACCGCTCGCAATCAACATCTCCGCCTTCCGGCGCGAAGCCAGCCCGGTCGTCGCGATTATTTTCTGCAGTCGAGTTTCCATCAATCTCTTTTCTTCACTGCTTTCTCAGCAGGAGCAGTTCTATTGGCTCTTATTGCGCGCATCCGGCGAGCACAGCCCGCCATCTAGCATTTCACATCAAGTCCCTGTGCGCGCCGGGCGAGCACGAGAGACAATAGGACGGCTCCTGCCCTCCCCTACTCCCACTCAATCGTGCTTGGCGGCTTCGAACTGATGTCGTAGACGACGCGATTCACGCCCTTCACTTCATTGATGATCCGGCTCGACATCCGGCCCAGTACATCGTTCGGGATCTTGGCCCAGTCGGCGGTCATCCCGTCGACGCTGGTCACCGCGCGAATCGCCACGACGTTATCATAGGTCCGCTGATCGCCCATAACGCCGACCGTGCGGATCGGCAGGAGCACGGCAAAGAATTGCCAGATTTCGCGGTACAGTCCCGCACCGCGAATCTCCTGATCGACGATCGTTTCCGCCCCGCGGAGGATCACCAATCGCTCCTTCGTCACGGAGCCGAGCACCCTGATCGCCAATCCAGGACCGGGAAACGGCTGCCGCCAGACGATCTCATCCGGCAACCCCAGTTCAGTTCCCAACACCCTCACTTCGTCCTTGAACAATTCCCGCAGCGGCTCAATCAATTTCAACTTCATCCGCGCGGGCAAACCACCGACATTATGATGCGTCTTGATCGTGGCCGACGGCCCCTTGAAGCTCACACTCTCGATGACGTCGGGATAGAGCGTCCCCTGCACCAAATACTTGACGCCCTTCAGCTTCTTGGACTCGACGTCGAAATTCTTAATGAACAGACGCCCGATGATCTTGCGCTTCCGCTCAGGATCGGTGACGCCCTTCAAGCCATCCAGGAATTGTGTTGTGCGATCGAGCACTCGCAGATTCAAATGCATCTGCGACGAAAAGGTCTTCTTCACCTGGTCGCGTTCACCGGCCCGCAACACCCCATTATCGACGAAGATACAAGTCAGCTGATCGCCAATGGCCCTATGCGTGAGAGCCGCCGCCACCGACGAGTCGACTCCGCCGCTCAGCGCACAGATCACGCGATCTTTGCCGACCTGTTCGCGAATCTGGTTCACCGCCGTCTCCACGTAGGACTGCATGGTCCAGGTCGGCGTACAGCCGCAGATCTCGTAGACGAAGTTCCGGAGCATCTTCGCGCCTTCCGGCGTATGCGCGACTTCCGGATGGAACTGCAGGCAATAGATCCGCCGCTGCTCGTCCTCCGACTTCATGGCCGCGACCGGCGAGTTGCTCGTATGGGCAATGGACCGGAACCCCTTCGGCATGCGCTCGATCCGGTCCCCATGGGACATCCACACCACCGAGGAACCGCCTGTGCCGATCCCCTTGAAGAGATCGCTGCGGTCATCGATCAGGAGATCCGCCCGGCCATATTCCCGATGCGGCGCCTTGACGACCTTGCCTCCCGACAAATGCGTCACCAACTGCATGCCGTAACAGATGCCCAGGATCGGAATGCCCTGATCGAATAATTCCTTGGCGACAGAAGGCGCCTTCTTTTCGTAGACGCTGGAGGGACCGCCTGAAAGCACGATGCCCTGCGGACGATAGGCCAGAATCGTCGCGAGGGACGCCGTACAAGGCAGGATCTGCGAATAGACCTGCGCCTCGCGAATGCGCCGGGCAATCAACTGGGTGTACTGTGATCCGAAGTCGAGGACGAGAATGCGGTTATGCCAAAGTTCCATGAACGATCCAGCTTTCAGCGGTTAGCTATCAGCGATCAGCAAGACAGGAGAACCGCACATTGAGGAATGTCTGTCACAGGGAGGGATCATCGGCCTTCTGGCTGAACACTGATGGCTGAAGGCTGCCTGCTGTCGTTACTCCCAATCCATCCGGTAGTTCGGTGCTTCTTTGGTGATAATGACGTCATGCACGTGGCTTTCGCGGAGGCCGGCCACGGTTTGCCTGATGAAGGTCGCCTTCTCCTGAAGATCGGCAATCGTCTGGCAGCCACAGTAGCCCATGCCGGACTTGACGCCACCGACCAACTGATAGATGACGGCTCCCAGCTGCCCTTTGTACGGGACACGGCCTTCGATACCTTCCGGCACAAGTTTCTGGGCAGGGCGTCCGCCTTGTCCATAGCGATCACCGCCGCCGCGTTCCATCGCGCCGATGGAACCCATCCCGCGATAGACCTTGTATGTTCTGGCTTGATACAGCACCGTTTCACCCGGGGACTCTTCCGTCCCGGCCAGGAGTCCACCCAACATCACAGAGGATGCACCCGCCGCCAGCGCCTTGGTCACGTCGCCGGAGAACTTAATCCCGCCGTCCGCAATGATTGGCACCCCGGTTCCACGAAGGGCTTTGGCACAATCGGCAATAGCCGTGAGCTGTGGCATCCCTGCGCCGGAGACAATGCGCGTCGTGCAAATCGAACCGGGGCCGACGCCGACTTTCACGGCATCAACGCCCATCTTCAGCAAATCTTTGGCCGCTTCCGCCGTCGCAATGTTGCCCGCAATCAACTCCAGAGACGGATGTTGCTTCTTCAGCCGTTTCACCGTATCGAGCACGGCCTGGGAATGCCCGTGCGCGGTATCGACGACAATCAGGTCGACGCCGGACTTGATCAACAGGCTCGCCCGTTCATCGGTATCCGGCCCCACGCCAACCGCCGCGCCCACGCGCAGACGCCCATGGGTATCCTTGCAGGCATTGGGATACTTAATCCGCTTCTCGATGTCCTTGATCGTGATCAGCCCTTTGAGCTCGTAGTTCTTATTCACGACCGGCAGTTTTTCAATGCGGTGCTCGTGCAAAATATCGCGGGCTTTTTCAAGGCTCGTTCCCACCGGCGCCGTCACGAGCTTGTCGCGCTTCATGACTTGGGACACCTTGAGGTCCATACGGGTTTCGAACCGCAGATCCCGATTCGTCAGAATACCGACCAGCTTGCCCTCTTTCGTGACGGGAATGCCGGAGATGCGATACTTTGCCATCAGCGCGTGCGCGTCGCGGATCGTCTGCTCGGGCGAGATGGTCACGGGATCCATAATCATCCCGCTTTCAGATTTCTTCACCCGATCCACTTCCGCGGCCTGATCCACCGGCGACAGCACGCGATGGATGATGCCGATTCCGCCTTCACGCGCCATCGCAATGGCCAGCCGCGCCTCAGTCACGGTATCCATCGCCGCGCTGACAAAGGGGACGTGAATGCGAATATTGCGCGTCACCAGCGTCGACGTCTCGACTTCGTTCGGCAAGACTTGCGACTTCGCCGGCACCAGGACGACGTCGTCATACGTGAGGCCCAATCGCGGTTCTTTATCCAGCATGATCTCCCCGTGCCACTCCCACGGCCTGTTCGTCAGGCCCTATCGCGTCTGTTGCGCTTTATCGAGTTCCGCCATCGCTTCGGCATTTTCCTGCAGCCGCTCGCTGCCTTCATCGGCCGGCATGAACTGCTGCACCCGCGTGTTCCCGCTGTCCACCACGAACACGCTACCGCGGGCATCCACGGCGATGCCATAGGGGAAATTGAATTGCCCGTCCCCGTTCCCATAGCCGCCCCACTGTGTGATGTAATTGCCTTCTTTGTCGAATTTCTGCACGCGCTGGTTGCCAGCATCCGTCACATACACATCGCCGGCGCCGTCCACCGCCACACCCCAGGGATTCCGCAACTGTCCGGCTTCCTGCGCGAGCGGACTGCTCGCATGGCCGGCCTCGGGACTGCCGCCCCACTTGGCCAGCAACTGCGGCAACACGTTGGTGCTGGTGTCGAACTTCTGGATGCGGTGGTTGCCCATGTCCACGACATACACCGCCCCGTCGTTCTGGTCGACGGCCACGCCACGCGGGAAGTAGAACTGCCCGTCGCCGCTGCCGAAGCTGCCCCAGGCCATGATGAACTCGCCGGCCATATCGAACTTCTGCACGCGGAAATTCGCGCTATCCACGACATACACGAACCCGCGTACGCGATCGACCGCGATGCCCCACGGAGCATTGAACTGGCCTTCGCCGTTGCCGCGCGACCCGAACTTCATCAGATACCCGCCGAGCTTCCCGTCGAACTTCTGCACGCGGTGGTTGTTGGTATCAACCACCCACACATCGCCCTTGCCGTCGCAGGCGATACCCGTCGGGTTATGGAAGTTCGCGTTGGCCGATCCGAAGCAGCCCCAGAGGATGATGAAGTTTCCGGCGTTGTCGAATTTCTGGATGCGGTTGTTGCCGTTATCCACGGCGAACAACGAACCCTGCTGATCCACGCACAAGCCGTACAGCGGCGCCATGAACTCGCCCCCGTGGAGGAGCGACGCACCGCGGCCAGGCTGCCCCCACTTGGAGACACAGACGTACCCGGACGTGTTGACAAGAATGCTGGCGCTGGCCGGAGTCGAGACGTTGTTGCCCACGTCCTTGAACCAGACATAAATGGTCTTCGGTCCATCGGTCGGCGACAGAATGAAGGGAATCGTGGCGCCGAACTTGATCGCCGTCGTGACTTCGACCCATCCCGGCGTGCCACCCATCGGCGTCAACGGACTTTCCGAAATGAAATAGGCCGTCACACCGGTATCCAAGTCCGTCGCGGAGATCGTGACGACGACTTCCGGCGAGTTGGTCATGAACGCGCCGTGATTGATGACGGCATAGGGATTCTGCGGAGCGGTAATGTCGATGAGAACCGGCGTCGACGTCACTTCCTCCGATACCTCACTCTCGGTGCCGTCTTCGAACACCGCCGTGATGGCATAGAAATACGCCGTATCGTTGGTCAATCCGGAATGCGTGTAGGGACTGGTCACCCCTTCGACTTTGGTCCCGGTCTGGATGGTGACGCCCTGCGCGGTGTTGAAATACAGGTTGTAGGAGACCGCGCCCTGCACATCCAACCAGCTCAAATAGATTTCCGTGTCGCCCGGCTTGACCGCCACACTGCGCGGAGGCTGAACCGCACCCGCCGCCGGAGCCGGCAGCGACTGCTCTTTCCCTCGATTGATTTCTTCTTCCGTCGGCACATACTTCACGACGCGGCTGTTCCCGCTATCGACGACGATGACGGCGCCCTCCTTATCGACGGCGATACCGGAGGGGAAATTCAATTGCCCTTCTGTCTTTCCGCGGTTCCCGAAGGAGCAGAGGAAGGTGCCGTTGCCGTCGAACTTCTGAACACGATGATTGCCGTTGTCGACGACGTAGACGTTCCCCAGCGCATCGCAGGCAATGCCCCAGGGCGACTTGAATTGCCCCGGCCCATGCCCTTCACGCCCCCACTTGGTCAGAAAGCTGCCGCGCGAATCGAATTTCTGAATCCGGTTATTGCTCTCATCCGCCACGAAGATGTTGCCGACGAAATCGACCGCGACACCGCGCGGGAAAAAGAACGCGCCGTCGAAACTGCCGTCGCGCCCCCACTTCAACAGCGGCTGGCCATCGGACTGAAACTTCTGAATGCGGGCGTTGCTCGTGTCGGACACGTAGACGTTGCCCTCTTGATCAGTGGTGATCCCCCAGGGCACATCGAACTTGCCCATGTCGGCGCCGCGCCAGGCGAATCCGAACTTGCCCCAGGCCTTCATGGCGTTGCCTTCGAGATCGAACTTTTGCACACGGTTATTGCCGCTGTCGGCAATGTAAATGACATCGTCCGGCCCGACCGCCAATCCGCGCGGATAATAAAAACACCCTTCCTGCGAACTCGGTTCGCTCCCCCATCGGGCAACGAACTTGCCATCTTTCGTGAATTTCTGAATCGAATGGTTGTCGGTATCGGCGACATAGATGTTGCCGTCTTTGTCGAGCGTCAGACCGGTAGGCGAGCTGAATTCTCCATCGTCGGGACCTTCCTGGCCGAAAGCCATGGCCAGCAAATACGGCGAGGGAATCGCCATGACTTCCTGCGACTCCAGGCTCTCTCCCTTCTGCGTCACGACCGTCACAACATAGTGGTAGCAGGTTCCGTTCGCGAGATCGTCGTGAACAAAGGGGGAGGTCGCGCCTTCGAGACAGGTCGCCTTATCTTTCTTGACGCCGATGACGGCTTTAAAATCCTCGGCACTGGCGATGGGGCGGGTCAATTCCGAAAACTTGATCTGAACGCCCTTCGTCGTCTGGAAATACAGGTTGTAGTACATCGCCTCGGGAACCGCATCCCAGGTGATCGTGACTCGACCATTGCCTGCTTTGGCCTGGACGTTCTGCGGCGCGGGCGGCAGCTCTTCATCTGCGGCGACCGAATCGCCGGCACCCCACTCACTCTGGGTACCTTCGGCCGACAGGATCCGTCGATCGAACCGGAACATTTCGTCAAAAAGCCATGCCTTCATCATAGGTGTTGCCTCGTGTTGCTAAAGCCGTCCCGCGCCAAGAACCAAGGGTCTTTCAATCACTTAGAATTGGATTGGCGAGTCTAACAAAGCGCTGGAAAGAGAGTCAAGGAGCGGGGAAACAGGGCGAGACGACAGCTTCAAGCTGTTGCGACCGCCGTGCCGACGCCGGCCGAGCCTTGCAACAAGTTCCCCGCCATGTCACTCACTTGCCCCAGCACCGTCACCGTCGCCGACGCGGTCGGAAAAAACGGCGAGGCCGGGGTGAAGACGGCAAAGGTATTCTGTTGGCCGAAGGTGATCGTGCCAAGCCGTGCCTCGCCCTGACTGACCACGAGGACCGTCGCGCCGTTCACGGTATTGGGATTGATCGGCTCCGAGAAGGTCAGGATGATAGACGTGTTGAACGGCACATTCGTCGCCCCGTGCGCCGGGCTGATCGAGACCGTCGGCGAGACCGTATCCGAATTTGTGCCGGTGGTGAAGGAGCCGATGAAGCCACCGTCGAGCGGCACGCCATCCACACTCTTGATGCCTTGCGTGAGCGAGAGCGTATAGGCGGTTGTGGCCGCCAGTACTGCCGCCGGGCGGAACGTCACGACCGTGTCACCGAAGTCAAAACTGTACGTCCCGGCCACCGGCGTGACGCCCTGCGTGAAGCCAAAGTTCGCCGTCGTGATCGTCGCGCGATCGACTGGACGTGAGAACGACACCGTCACCGGGGTATTGCGTGGGATGTTGATCAGCCCCATCGTCGGCGTGATCGCGCCGATCTTCTGTGAGGCCCCGGCCAGATAGGTATAGCCGTTCTGGATCAGCGCATCGCCGTTCGCATTTGACACCACCACATCGGCCGGACCGACCACCGAGGCCGGGACTTGCACAATCATGCTGGTAGGAGACACCAGTGTGAGCACGCTGGCCGGCTTGTTGCCGATCTTCACCGTGGTCCCGGCGATAAAGCCGGTGCCGGTCAGGGTCGTCCGCTGCCCGCCTTGTATAGAGCCGACGTTGGGAAACAGGCTCGTCAGCGTCGGCGGTGGACCGGCATTCGCCACCGTGAAGTTTACCCCATTCGAGGCCAACCCACCGACCGTCACCGTGACCGGTCCAGTCGTGGCTCCGCTCGGGACTTGCGTCGTGAGCGAGGTTGCGGTGGCAGACAGCGTCGTCGCCAAGATGCCGTTGAATCGGATTTGATTGAGCGCCGCCGTGGAGCTGAACCCGTTGCCGGAGATCGTCACGAGTCGCGTGACCGGGCCGGAAGTGGGAGACAGTGCCGAGACGACAGGCGCGGAAGCATTCACGGAGAACGAGGCCGTGGCCGAGCCAGTCGTTGTGGTCACGCTCACCGCCGTCGCGCCGGTGCGGGCGGCAAAGGAGATTTGGAAGGTGGCGGTGAGGGACGTTGGCGTCGTCAGGACGTTGCGGACGAGAATGCCGGGATTGTCCGTCGCCAGCGCTGCGCCGGTGAGATTAGTCCCGGTGAGGGTGACGGTGACCGAGGCCCCCGCGCTGCCGGTATTCGGCGTGAGCGCCGTAATCGTCGGTGCGCCGACGCCACCGGTGTTCCGCGTGATCGACAGCAGATTCCCGACCGCGTCATAGCTGTAGGTCGCGACATTCCCCTGCCCGTCGATCACCTGCGACAGCCGACCCAAGTCGTCGTAGATATATTGCGCCTGGTCAGCGACCACTAGCGTCGGCGCCAACGCACACAGCATCAGCACGCAGACCACAGCCGTCAGGAGTTTTGAGAACGTCATCTGCTTCATCACAGGTCTTTCATCACCGAATTGGACTCATTCGCGCTTCACTGGACCGCACCATCCTCATGTGTCTTTCTGAGTGCACAGTCAAGAACCGCCCTCATCACTCTTCCCCCTTTGGAAACGTTCGGAGTATCTCCTGGCATACAGCGAGAATATCTGGTTTGTAATCATCTATAAGCTTGTTCATTTTATCGTCGAGTCTTTTTAGATGGTTGGGCTCGTATTCTGCTCGCAACTCTCCTATGGGAAACTCTTCTGTATCGTCCTCGAATGCAATAATTGCATTGAAAACCTCATGCCCAGGCTCATCAATTTCGAATCGTAACCTGTTAATCTTCCTTGTGCCTTCAACGAGATGCATTCGATCTTCAATCATTGCCGTTGCCACTGCTCTCAACTCCGCCAGCTTTCTGGCTTTAATGATATCTGGCAAACTCATGGACCACCTCGGAGTTTACGTCGCGACATTCCCCTGCCCGTCGATGACTTGCGACAGCCGACCCAGGTCGTCGTAGATATATTGCGCCTGGTCGGCGTAGATTCCTGTCGGCCCGAAGAGGACCAGGCCAAGCACCAAGACAAGCACACGGTAGAGCCAGGCGGCGCGAGACAGAGTCATCATGATGTTCTCGTCCAATCGATGGCGCAGGAGTGCGAGAGAGGAGCGCGATGTTGAGTCTGTGGTCCCGACTTGTTCAATGGTGCGTCTGGTGGTGCCGATGGCTGGTCCGTTGGATGCGGCCACACTCGCCGGCCTCCTGGCCACGTCACCGAACTGAGGGGCCGATGCGTCGACCGCACGCGCCGCCCAAGCCTGAATGGGTTCGTCGTGAACTCATTCGGCTGAAAGCGTTGGTGCCAGAGGCGGGCTGCCGCACGATCATGCACACCTTCAACCGGCGATTCGCGGTCCGTCGGCAGATGACCGTCGGCAAAACCTACGTCGCCGAGACGATCCGACGGCAGCAGTACGCCATCCTGTGTCTGCGCCGGAAGCTGAAGCATCGCGTGCCCCGGCCCATCCCCCGCAATCTGATCTGGGGCATGGACTTGCTGACCAAGACGGATACCAGTGGCCGCCAGCATGTCGTGCTGGCCATTGTGGATTATGCCAGTCGCGCATGTCTGTGCCTGAAGCGGCTGACCGACAAGTCGTCGTGGACGATCAAGCACCACCTCACCGCGGTCTGCCGTCAGTACGGCTGCCCCCAGATGCTTCGCACGGATAACGAAGCCGTGTTCACATCGGGCATGCTCAGGATAGCGGTGAGCCTGTTGGGCATTCGCCGGCAATTGAGCGAGCCGGGCTGCCCCTGGCAGAACGGCCGTGTCGAGCGGCTCATCGGCACGGTGAAACGGATACTGCTGCCGCATCCCATCGAGGATGCGTCTTCCCTCGACCGGGCGCTGGCCCACACGCGATACGTCTACAATCATCTCCGGCCCCATCACCATCTCCATGGTCGCACCCCCGCTGAAGTCTGGGCGGGAGTCGATGTCTTCGCGCCCACCCGCAAGAGCCGCCGCTGGCTGCGGCGCTGGGAGCGGCAGTGGGAACAGACTACGCTGGAGGGGTATGACCCAGGATAGACCAACGGAATGCGTGAACGCATGAGCGCGCCGTCCGCACAGGGAAGCGGTATCGCTGGGACAACCTATGCCCTGAGTCAGAAACGCGTTAACTTTTTCAGAACACATGTGCATGTACGCCCTGCCTTGAGGCCTCTCAGCAATCCCACATCCTGCCCAACGGGTGCTTCAACCGGCCCATTCGTCAAAAAACTCCCTCACAAACTCGGTGCCGCCCCATCCCGGACACGCGGACGGGACACCCCCTAGTTACCTTCTTAGTTACCTTCTCTAGTTTCACTCGCGACTTTACACTACAAACAGATCGTCTCCATGCCTAATAGTGTAGGATTCGTAGTGGCTCGAATCGTCATAAAGAACTAGAACTTCCTGATTCGCAAAACATAGCGTTAGGGTGCCATCAGGAAGGCCTGCCACGCTCGTGATACTGGACCCAATCAATGAAAGCAGGCTTCCAGCGACGACAAGCGGCACACCTTCTTCCCATACAGAATCCTTCCCTCGTGATGAGTGGGAAAGTTTTCCACCCAGTCCAATATGGATTCCGCCGCTAAAGTAGAACTGGATCTGGGCAGGACCAAAGGAGATTAGCTCCAATTCCATTCCCTTGAAAAAGCTTAAGTCGATGTTCTTGGGAAGACCATACATACTAGGCCTCGCTTACTTATTGAAATATCCTGGTGGTAACGGCACGTGATAATCCTGCCTCGAAGCAGCTTGCTTTCCTGTCGCAGGATTTATCGGGTGCCCAGCGTCGTTGTACTTTATCCAATAGCCATTCGGATAGTCAGGATTTGCACCAGGAGGCATGACGCGAACGGAGTTGGCGTTCCCTGTTGAGCCGGGTTGTTGATACACCGTGCCTCCGCCGGATCTGCTCGGCCCACTCGTATAATTTGGCGGAATTGGCGGCGGTGGCTGCGGTGGATTGGTCGGAGGAAACTTCTTCGGCGATTTGGGTCCCTTTGTCCCTTTACCGGCTGCCCCTGCTGCTTTAGAGAGCCCCGGTAACTTATTCAGTCCGCCGGAGAGGCACCCTACTCCTAGATCGACGAGGTCCGGCTTTCTGCCAGAGAGAAGGGCTTGGACGGCCCCACCCGCAGCGCCTCGCAGACAGGCGCCCGCCAGAGGAACCAACGGCACCAGTTCCCCGCTTGGGTCTGTGAGGTTGATCGGATTGTTAAAGGTATAGGCATAGAGATTGAGGTCCTCGCCATCGAATTCTAGAGGGTCCTCGCTGAGAAAGCGATGCAAGGTGGGCGAATAATACCGCGCCCGATAATAGAAGAGACCTGTGCCGTCATTGTCCCGGCCCGTGTATTGAACGGGATTGGACGACGCCCCCGTGCTGGTGGCTCGGCCGAACGGCTCATAGGCATAGGAGGTCGTCACGGCTCCCGATTGATCGGTCAACGCAAGGACCGTTCCGCGTTCATCAGCCAGGTAGAACTCGTCGCCACTCGAACTGTGGCGGATGTACGGCTCATCAATCGCCAGGCCTCGTAGATAGCTCCCGCTGACCGCGCTGCCCCCAATCTCCTGCACGATGTCATCGCCGTCATAGAGGTATTCTGACGTGTGTCCATTCACCGTCTTACTAATCCGGCGATTGAACGCGTCGTAGACAAACGTCGCCGTGATCGTGAACCGCAAAACCGGGGTCAGTTCTTGAGTTTGCACTCTGTCAGCACCTGCCGTTGTTGGTCGGTCAGCGGCCTTTCTTCAATCGCTCGCTGAATTTGTGACACGCGTGACGGAGAGACGCCGAACCGCACGGCAACGGTCTGAAGCGGTTCGTTGACCGCTCGGCGCAAGAGATACACGGCCGTTTTCGCGGCTTCACTGCGGGTATCTTTCACGAGCGAATTGAGCGGTACCTGATAGAGGGCCGCTACTCGCTGCAAGACCTGTTCGGCTGACGGGCGCGTCGGGCAGGTCTGCTCGACGGGGACATTTGCCAGGGGCTTGGCTGACAGCAACTCCTCCATCCGTTCACGAAACGCGGGGCTGCCTAAGAAGATTTGTCCCGTAATGTCCGTCCATGGCGACGCCAGACCGACCCCCTCCTCGACAAAGCGTTGGTAGCTGAGCCGGGCGCGTTCCCCTTCGACGTCGAACAGCTGGAGCACAGCGGGGACATCGAGCCAGGCGGGAGCGGGTTGGAGGCCGACGGTCTGGCCATAGCTACTCCAGGGCCAGTCCTGCGCGGTCTTCACGAGCCGAGCGCGAACGGGATTGAGCACAACATATCGGCAAAGTTCTTGTAGATAGTTTTCTTTTTCAACCAGCAGACTTTTGAATCGGCCTTGGAGCAGATGGCCGACTCGCCGATGGCGTCGATTGAAGTATTGGGTATACGTGCCATGAAGCCGCCGCAACCCACGGCTGAGGGTGGGCTCAGGGGTTTCAACGACGAGATGATAGTGATTATCCATCAAGCAATAGGCATAACAGCGCCAGTGCTGTTGACGAATTTCTAGTGCTACGAGCCGCAGAAACCGTTGCCGATCGGCGTCGTCGAGATAGATGGGTTGTTGGGCGTTGCCGCGTGCGGTGAGGTGGTAGAGGGCACCGGGAAATTCGAGGCGCAGCGGTCTGGCCATAGACCAGAAGATAGATTTCCTAAGTGTATAAAGTCAAGAACTGACCCTGTTCATTGCCCGTGGGGAATAAGTGAGATGAGAGGTTAGAGTCTGCCTGGAGTCGCAAGCAGCTTTGGAGGAAACGATACGACTGACGATACCTGACCTAGCTCTGCTGAGCGGAATCCTCAACGAGCACATCCTCACCATTCACCTCAACCGCCACTATGCGCTCTTCCTCAACCACAGATTCAGATTCAATTTCAACGCCCTCGGCATCCGCCACAGAGGACACCTCTTCACTCAGAGCCTTGATTGCCTCCGTCGTGCTGTCGATCACCGCCTCTTCAGCGGGGGTCGGCATGGCCACTTCCATCGTGTCCATCGGCAACAGCGACTGATCGGACTCGCCCAATTCCGTGAACTCCCGCAACGGCGGCAATTGCGTCAGGTCGTTCAAACCGAAATGCTCAAGGAAAAACTTGGTCGTGCCGTACATGATCGGACGCCCTGGCACTTCCTTCCGCCCCACGATGCGCACGAGCTTCCGCTCGAGCAAGGTCCGAACAACACCGGAGGTTTCAACGCCGCGGATCTCTTCGATCTCCGAACGGACGATCGGCTGCTTGTAGGCAATGATCGCCAGCGACTCCAGTGCGGATCGGGACAGCTTGGCCGCCGACTTCGTTTTATCCAGGCGCTTGATCCAGGTGGCATATTCCTGCTTGGTCACCAGCCGGAACCCGCCGGCGATTTCAACCAGCCGGACCCCACGCCCCTCTTGCTCCAATTCCTCTCCCAGGCCGCGCAGGGCTTGCGCGACATCCGACTTCGTCACGTCGCCCATGATCGCCACCAGACGCTGCACGGACAAGGGCTCGGGCGAGACAAACAGCAGGGACTCGACGATGCCGCGCAACTCGCGCTCGGCAATCGCCAGCACGGCGCCCTCATTCACCGGTGCGGCCCCTGTGGTGGCCTCGGCGGATGGGGATTCGATCGATCCGGTTTCAGCCGACAGGTCCGTTGCGGCCGAACGCTCAGATCCCTCAGAAACCACTTCATCGGCCGGCACGTCGCATGCCGCAACCTCAACGGAGTCCACTGATTCAGCGAGGTCCACCTCAACGGAGGTCATATTCAATTCATCGGTGATCGGAGTCATGTCCCCCTCCATTCGGCGTCTAAGTCATCGAGCTCAGCGGGATCCGGGACGAGCGAGAAGGTCCGTGAAACCAGAATCGGCCCGAAGGTCTCGCTCTGAAACACGTGTGCGACCCGCAACCGGATCAGTTCCAGCAAAGCCAGGAATGTCACAATAATCACCAGCCGGTGGCAGGAGCCGTCAAAGAGCGCGGCAAACGAGACCGAGTCTTTGCCCTCCAGCGTTTCCAGTATCACATTCATCCGTTCCCGCACCGTGAGATTATCCGGCACAATTTCAATCAGCGTCTTCCCGCCGCCAGGGTTCCGTTCCACAATCGCCTTTAACGCATCGACCAGATCGAACAACGACACGTTCTCCATCGACAGCTCTTCCGGCTCGACGTCGACGACGAGCGGCTCCGGCTCGCGACTGAAAATCTCCCGCCACATTTTCTCCTGGCCGTCGAGCTGCCGGGCCGCCTCCTTGTAGGTCTTGTACTCCAGCAGCCGCCTGACCAGTTCTTCGCGCGGGTCCGGCCCGTCTTCTTCGTCTTCCGCCGCCTCGTCCGCCGGGAGCAGCATCTTGGACTTGATCTGCAGCAGGGTGGCGGCCATGACCAGAAACTCCCCCGCCACGTTCAGATTCAAATCCTTCATCGCCTCGACATATTCGAGATATTGCTGGGCGATCAGGTTGATCGGAATATCGTAAATATTGATTTCGCTCTTCTTGATGAGATGCAGAAGGAGATCCAGCGGCCCTTCGAAATTCTCGATACGGACCTGATACGGCAGCTCGGTTTGTTCAAACCCGCTGGTCTGTTGGTTGGGCTGATCCACGGGGGCGTTATAGCAAGTTATAGGGGGGCGGGGCAAGCCTGAAACTATATGTTGGGGGTCCGAGCCTTCATGGGGTTATTTCAATTTGACGGCGTAGGCGACGAGAAAGGCTGCTACCAGCAGAATGCCCAGCGTAATGGCATATTGCTGGAAGTCGGATTGCCCCCCCTTCCCCGCCCCTTCCTGCGCGATTCCCTTTGTCCCGTTGGTCAAAGGCTTCTGATCGAATCGGACCTTGGCCAGATCGGCGCCCCGCTTAAAATCGGCATTGGAGAAATCCGCTGCTTGGAGAAATTGAGCACCGGCAAACCGCGCTTCACCGGAAAACACCACGAAGGCAAAGAACGCCTCCCGACTGAAAATGGCATCGGAGAAATTCGCGAGCTTCTTGAAGTGCGCGCCGGAAAATCCCGTCCCCAACCCGAATCGCGCCCGCTCAAAATTCACCGGGGCTTCACAGACCACTTCAAGAAACTCCGCCATCCCGTCAAACAGACTTCCCTGGCAATCCACCGGCCCCCGAAAGGCGGAACGATGGAACCGGGTATGGGGACCGAACTTGGTCTCGGCGCAACTAAGCCCCTGGGCAAAGTGCCCTTGAACAAAATAGGCCTCCCGTTCAAATAGAGCGCCATCTATGGCCAGGCTCTTCTGAAAGACCGACCGCGACAGATCCACGCCATCCGTGAACCTGGTGCCATGAAAATCGACCGTTCCCTCGAACTCCAGCGTCCCCTTCGCCGATCGATGCCGGAGGGCTCCGTCAACGACTGAATCACGAATGATCAGATTCCCCGCCACGATCCGCTGCTCTTCGTCGTTCAGGGCGCTGAGCGCGGCCTGTTGCTCGGGTGTGAGTCCTTTGGGGATTTGTGATTTCCGAACCGGCAGCTGATCGAAGATCAGATCGCCCTGCAGCACCACACCGACCAGATCCACCGCCTGCCTCTGCGTGAGCGCCTGCATCACACTCGCTGCAGGAACAGCCTGCGCTTCACGCTCAGCTTTCGTACAATCCGGGCTCAGATGCTTCATGAGCGGGCCGGGCTTCCCACCGGGTGAGGATTCAACCGTGCAGACCGCTCCAGCAACGCTGGTTTGGCAGATGCCGCCCAGCATCAGCAGCGCACACAACAGAACAAGCCCGCATGATCGCGTCGTATTCATCATAGTCGCCGTTATACGAGATGCTTGAGGCTAAGACAAGGCTGGAACGTAGACGGATTGGTCAGTGCAGCCCTGTGACAATGGCGCGGTACTCATCATCCGTCAGACGATGCATCCCCAGGCTCAACCGCCGGGTAAGCTCCGCCTGATCCGGAATCTGGAGCACCGACTGCAACAGACCGTGGCTCTCCTGCGGGGTCGAGGTCCACTGCTTCCTCAGCTCGACGCGCACGAACCCGAACCGCGCTTCCGTCTTAAAATCCTCACGCAAGAACTCATCCATCTGCTGCAGGGGGAGGACAGCGGAGACAATCTTGATATCGGCGCAAATCCCCGCCTTCAGCACATAGACCAGCGCATGGGAATCGGGGGTCAGGAACGTGGTCAGATTGTCGCGAATCAAAGCCGAGCAACAGCCCCACAACCCGTGGGTCAATTGGAGCGAGGCGCTTTCAGGTGAGCTGCGCTCGCGGAGGGTACCGGCCACAAATAAAAAATGACTCATGGATGTTCGGGATCAGAAACCAGGAAGGAATGAGACGGTCGCCACGCTCACCTGTGCCGATCCTTCTCGATCTCCGGGAGGATCGGCACATGCAACAGGAACAGTCCGTCAGTTATTACGATAATCGTCGGTGTCGTCCAACAGGTCTTCGGACTTCTCGAGGAAGTCAGCGGCCTCGTCGTCATCGGTGAGCGCCAGATCTCCTTGCAGCTCTTCTTCGATGTCGCCTTCCGCTTCGGTCTCGACCTCTAATTCCTCGTCGACCAGCTCTTCATCTACATCGATCTCTTTCGGCATCGATACTGGAGCTGGCCTGGCCACCACTGAAGGCCTCGGGGCTTCCTCAACCGAAGGCACCACAGACTTCACCGCAGCCACGGACTTAGGGGCTGAGGGAGCTGCAGACTTCTTCGCGGCGACGGCTTTCTTGGGCGCCGACTTGGCAGGCGCCTTCTTCTTCGCTGCCGGCTTCGCGGCCTTCTTCGCACTCGCCTTTTTCGCAGGGTTCTTGGCCACCGCTTTCTTGGCCGATCCCTTTGCCGACTTTTTCGCGACCGCTTTCTTCGCAGGCTTCTTGGCAGCCGCTTTCCTGGCCGGCTTGGCGGCCTTCTTCTTGCCCGACGACTTCTTGACGGCCTTCTTTGCTACAACCTTCTTCTTAGACTTCGCCATCAGATTTCCTCCTGATCAAGTGCACAACGCATGGCGGAACGCATTGCGGCCTCCATCTAGCATGAACCCATAGCCTCTTGCAACCGGTAGAATGATCGACTGAAACCTGCGCAGTTTTGGCTAGGGGTCCCCCCACTCCCTTGAGCGCTCAACAGGACAAGACCACCCCCTCACCAGGCTGGATCCTCAACCCCGAATGGTCCCAGGACTAGCCCCGGAGGGATGGCCTCATGGTAAACTGAACTCGAAGCCCATTCCTGTTGGATGAATCGTTGGCCATGATTTCGGCTCTAATCGTGTACAGCAGACCAAAGAGGACAGCTCAGCCCATGACACGCTCTCTGACTATTGCCGTCGTTAGCCTTTTCATGACCAGCCTGGCCTGGCCGACAACAGCTATGCCCACCGCCACGCAGATCATGATCGAAGACGGCTCCCCCTACTTTGCACCGTCAAAAGCCATCGCTACCAGCGGGAGCCCGATCCTCTGGAACAACCCGACGCCGACGGATCATACGGTCACGCATAACGGCTGCGTTGAAGACGGCACCCCCTGCCTCTTCGATTCAGGGGTCATACCCCCCGGAGAGCAATTCAGTGTTCCAGGCCTCCCTCCCGGCCGCTACCCCTATCACTGCCGCATTCACCCCATCATGCGCGGAGTGCTGACTGTGACTGAGGCCTCTACCATGCCGTCCCAGCTCTAAACTCGTCTTCGCTATTCATCAATCGTCTCTCGCAAACGGAGCTTCTATCGAAAGGCGCTTCGCCAACGACGCGTCACGCGGGACTCTTGCGAGTTCACTGTCCGCTCAGGTAGGCTGCGCCTTCCCACGGGGTAGGAACACAGGTCATGAAGCCCGTTGCCGCAGTCCAAGAACCGCTCCAGTTGACCGGCGAGACACTGTCTCTCCTCGCCTGGCACATTCCCGATCTCGTCGCCTATCAACATCGCGAAGACGAATACTGGCTCGCGCCGCTCGATGATAATTTTCCGCTGATCCGGCTCAACCTGACCGGCATCGAGATGCTCAAATCGATGAACGGCCACATCACCGTCGGCGCCCTGCTCGAAAAATACGGCACCAAAATCTGCGGACCGGACGGCCAGCCCGGCCAATGGCATCTGGAACGCTGGGCCACTCCGAACTATTCCCTCTGCTACTTCGGGACGGAACCGCCGGGCGGTCATCGACACCAGGCCAAGTGGGATATTCTGCTGCAGCAGATCCGCGAAGGCTGGTCAGGGCAGGACGGCTTCGAAGGCGAAGAACATCTGGAAGATTTCCACCACCATGAATTGACCGAGAGCGGCGAAGACGACGGCCACTTCGACCTGATCGAAACCACCGTCTCCCACCTTTTCCGCGAACCGAACGAGGCGCTGAACGGCCTGACCTATGGCCGGCTCCTCATGCGGCAGCTCCGTCAGCTAGGCTGGTTTAACCCCAAACCTAAAGTCATCGTAGAAGTCGGCGGCGGGCTCGGCTACGTGGCGCGCGAACTCGCCAAAGAGTTGCTCCCGTTCGAACGGCAGAGCATCCGCTACATCTCCCTCGACATCACCAGTCCGTTCCTGAAACTGCAAACCAAACGCGCAAAAGAAGGTGGCTGGGGAGGCCTGGGAACCAGGGCCAATGCCGAAGCCCTACCCTTCACGGACAACTCAATCGATCTCGTCATCGACAACGAAAACATGGCCGACATGACGCCGGTCAAACTGACGCGCAACGAACTGCTCACCAACAAAGGCGAGACCGAGCAGCATCAAGAGGCGCTGGACTGGATCAGACGCCTCCGGCTACCGATCGAGGCCAACCCGCCGGACGATGTCATCTTTAACCTGGGACCGATCCGCTTTGTCGCCGAATTGTGGCGGGTGCTGAAACCGGGAGGCCACGCCTTCCTGACCGAATTCGGCGTAGAAGAAGGCTGGCCTGCCTCAGTCAAACTGCCGGGCCATACCGAATATGAAGTGCAATACAGTCACCTGCGCCAGGCCGTCCGCTGGCTGGGCTTTCAGGAACGCTACCTCTCGCTCCCGCAGTTCCTCGCCATGAAGCCGGATACCAAAGTCCTCTGCACCGGCGCGGCCTATACGATTCAGCGGTTCTGCCAGGCGATGAACAAACCTTTTACCGTCCGCGCCTACACCGAGGGCGAACTGAAGCAGGCCCTCAACGACATGCTCCCCAAGATCCACGGCGCGCATTACCACGACGTGGTCGATCCCGCCTGGTTCGGCCTCATCGACTTCAAAGTGCTGTTACTGGAAAAGCCCGGCGGCGCCCCGAAAGCCCTGTTCACCGAGACCAAAGGCTACCGGTGGTATTCGCAGAAGTAGGAAGTCCTTCGTTAGATCAGTCCGGCGACAGCGGCACGGAATGCACGTAGGTCATCAAGCTTCGTGGTGATGACGTCGTACACCTGGCCGTAGTCAATCTTCCAATACACATGCACCAGCAGATTTCTGAAACGCGCCATCTGTTGTAAACGGCTCGAAAGATCCGCAGGGATCAGTCCGGCGCGTTCAAGCGTACTGAAGCACCCGGCATATTCCTCAGGAACCTGATGTAATCGTTTGGCCGACACATGAAAGCAGAGCGCCAATGCCGCTTCGATGGCGATCAGCAATCGGTAGCAGGCCACATCGAGGCCATCTTGATTGGCAAGGAATTGATCGCGAGAAAGGCGGCGAAATTCTTCGAGGCGGCTCAAGGACGAATCAATTTCCCCACAGCGCGCCCGGATAAGATCCGGATTGAGGCTCATGCTGCGAAGGCGTCCTTCGTGCCTTGATGAAGCAATGGAGCAAGATCGAGATAGCGTCGGGCGACATCTTCCAGTATCGCGGTCAGGAGATCTTCATCTCGGTAGAGAAGCAACCGCCCACGGAGGACGTGATAGACAAAGGACAGCGGCGCCTCATTCAGCACACGAACATCCACCGGCAATCCCGCCACAGCCGTAAGCCGGGCGGATAGGCCCGAAGCAACCGCCGTGCCTCTTTCGGCATCGGATTCACGAAGATACAGCCCAACATCGACATCATGCACGGTGCCAGAATCGAGCAGCGATCCATGGAGATACGCGAACGCAACCGCAGACTCTTTCTCCAGCTCAGCCGTAAGACGGCAGACCAGCACTTCGCGGGCTTCCGGTTGAATTGTGTAGCGTGTGCGCTTCATTCAAGAAACCATACTGAGGTGTACTGACTAGACGTGGGGTGCATCTTACACCGCTATCAATGGGAGAACAAGAAACGCGCCCTCCCCTTGTACCCGGCGCCCCCCAGAAATCTAGTTCAGGGAGAACAAAGGTTATCGGTGGTATCCGCAGCGGTGAATTCGGCGATAAGAGGGACACTACTCCCCGCTAGTGCTCAAACTCGTCGTCAACCAGGACGCCACCCACCACAGCTACGACAACCGAATACAGTTCGATGCTGAACCACTGCTGAAAGGTCTTAAGGTCCCGATTCTGCGGCCAAGCCGACGGGTCGGTATGCCAGCCATCGGGAAAGAGTGGATTGCTTGGTCTATATCGCCGCAGTTCACCACATTAGTAATGCAGAATGATCTTCCCCCATGGCATCTGGTAAACTCCCACCATGTTTTTCAAGCCTACTTTTATTATTGATCGTTGGGTGGCATGCTTTGATCTCCTGGGCACCAAAAACTTTCTTGCCAGAGGTGAAGAAAGGAAGGTTTTTCACGCCTACACCTCTGCGCTTGATAAACTACGGCGAGACGGGCAATTGATTGATGTGGTAAAGCACGCCTGGTTTTCGGATACATTCCTGATCTTTGCACATGATGATTCAGGCAAATCATTCACCGAAATCGACCTTGCAGCACGAAGCTTTGCCTACTTCCTTCTTTGTCAGCACATTCCATTTCGCGGAGCCATTTCTTGCGGAAGAACGTACGCTGACTTTGATGGTGGAGTTTACTTCGGGTTAGGGATAGTCGAGGCTTACGAGTATGCAGAAGGCCAAGATTGGATTGGCTTACTGTTGAGCCAGAGTGGAATGTCGCGTCTTGAAACTCTCGGGGCACCCCTCAACAATCGTCTGAATTGGCAACTGTATTCCATTCCTTGGAAGACGCGCCCGCAGACAGCTTCAGACCAGATCCCTGCCTGTATTTTCGGGCAATCGTTCCAAATTAACGGTCACAATCTTTGCCATGATGCGCTCACAGAAATGGCCTCAACTGTTGCCAGAGACAATCCACAGGTCTTATTGAAGTATTCGCGGGCAATAGAGTTCATACAAAAGCATCGTCGGATCGCAGCCTCCGATCGTTAAATATCACTGTCATCAATTCAAAAGGGTTTTCTCTATATCTAGAAGAACCTGCACGCCTCCGTTGACCTTCCATTCATACAGCGAGATAAGCATAGTCGTTACTGCGCTTAACAGTCCTTGAGTTTCTGCGCCAGGCATTGCTGCACCAAACCTTCAGCTTCTGAAATCTGACTGGGGCTCATTCTAGCCATATCCTGTCGCACTCTATCCGCCAAGGCTTCTTTCTTCCTCCCTACTGCTTGCACTTCCGCCATTTTTTCCACATGTATGCGCGAGCAGCATCTTTCCGGACACCTTCTCCATTAGCATACATTGCGCTGAGCCTTATCCCTGCATCCACTTCACCATTCCTCAATGCTTCCCTATACCAATGTCGTGACATCTCGTAATTCTGCGCTACACCAGACCCAGCACTGTAGAGATCCCCCAGAGAGAGCTGAGCTGCTGCATATCCCTGCAGCGAAGATTTTTGATACCATCGTGCCGCATGAACAAAATCCATCCCAATACCTCTACCTAAGGAATATAGTCTTCCGAGTTTGAACTGTGCTAGGTAGTCGCCTTGGGCAGCTGCCTGCTCGTACCAGCGCCGTGCCATTACATAATCCTGAGGGACACCTATTCCCTCATCGTATATCTTCCCAAGCCAGTATTGTGCATCTGAGTCATTTTGGGTTGCTGCCTTCTCTAACCATGATTGCCCCTGACCATTGTTCTGCGGCACTCCCATCCCGATCACATACATGATCCCTAACATTCTCTCCGCAGCAGGGAGCCCTTGAACCGCAACTTGCTCTATCAATTCTCGTGCTCGCAGTTCATCCTGTTTGACACCCTTACCAAACGCATACATCATTCCGAGGCAGTATTTTGCCCGTGCATCTCCCTGCATTTCAGCTTTTTCGTACCACTGACGCGCCATCACATTATCCTGTGGCACGCCACGTATTCCTTTGTCATACAATACGCCGAGGGCAAACTGCGCCTCCACATTTCCATCAATTGCTTGCGCTCGAAGGTAGTTGAACTCCGCTGGAGAGAGCGCGGCAGTGGAAGAGACACCTCCATGCTCAGAAATTGGCTTGATTTGTTGTTGCCACAATAACTCAAGTTGGGCTTCGAGGCTTTTCAGACGCTCTCGCAGCAAAGCTCCATCCTCTCGCATGACTGTATCAACCTGTTGTGTAGCAAGTTGCTTCCGCACCTCTGTGAGATCGACCTGGGCAGTAAGCTTTATCGTCAGTGTCATGTGCCCCTGCCGAAAGCCAACCTCTTCTTTGGTGTCTTTGACTTGCATGACGGCTGCCGCAAACGAGGTGATCTTGTCCTTCGTAAGATCGAAATTATTCACTTCGGACACGCTTTCAATATAGACACCTGCCTGCTCTAGAACTTTTCGCTTGGCTTCTAGCATGCATCGCTGCCGAGCATCCTCTTTGCTGTCACGATCCCCTAGGATGTAGGTGTGCGTGGCTGTGTAGGTCTGAGTCTCAGCAAAGACAACTGGAGGGAGGATGAGGACTGCCAGGATTGTCATAACCGTGAGGGTGCGCATGGGGGGAGTATTGCGCACGCGCCTGATACCGTCAAGGCGGAAGGAGAGGGTTGTCCATATCAGATCCTCATACTCATCTTGTCCACCTCGCCAGATCAATCAGCACCCCTTCCCGCAATCCCAAATCACTCACCAACACCACCGACATTCCCAGCGTCTCCATCACCGTGCGAATGATGATGGCGCCGGCGGCGATGACTTCTTCGCGGTTTTTTTCCAGGCCTGGCAGACCGACGCGGTCGGCTTTCTTGCGACTCAGCAAAGTCCGTTCTAGTTCCTGAACTGTGGCGAGGGGCAGTCGATAGTTGTGAATGCGGGCCGGATCATAGGAAGGAAGTTTCTGTGCCATAGCGGCGAGGGCTGTCACAGTTCCGGCGGTCCCGACGAAGGTTGCCGCTGCATAGCCCATCATCACCTCAACAGCTGACTTCGTTTCCCGCGCAATCCAATCCCGCGCCTGCTGAACCTCTTCCCTCGTTGGAGGATCGTGATGGAGCAGCCGTTCGCAGAGACGTACCACGCCGATGTCGATGGAGCGCACGACCGGCGCCTGCCCTGGCCGATCCAGAATAAATTCGGTGCTGCCACCGCCGATGTCCAGTGCCAGCATATCGGTGACGCCAGGCGGCAGGCCGGAGCGAATGCCGAGTAACGTGCGCCGGGCCTCTTCGTCGCCGGTGATGACTTCGACATCGAGTCCGGCTTCGCGCTTCACGCGATCCAGAAACTCGGCGCGATTGGCGGCATCGCGGACGGCGCTGGTCGCGACGGCAGTACAGCCATCGACTCGATAGGTCTCGATGACGGCCCTCCACTCCCGCAAGCACTGAATCACCCGATCCATCGCCGCCTGGCTCAAGCGCTTATTCTGATCGACGCCCTCGCCGAGGCGAAGTATGCGCCGCTCGGATCGCAGCTCTTTGAGAGGGATGTTCGGTGAGAGATCGGCGATGAGGAGCCGACAGGTGAGTGTGCCGATATCGATACCGGCAAGCCGGCGCGGAGGAACAGACGATGCGCTCATTGCTCGTTCCGGATCTCGTCCATCTCGGCTTCGAGTTTCTTCCGGGCATCCTTCAACTGCTGAATCTCGCGGACCACACGGCCGATTTCTTCGTCGTACGTCACCCGTTCGGCCGTCTCGCCCCGTTCTTTCATTTCAACGGCCCGTTCACCGATGTCTTTATAGAGATCAGACAATTCCTGATCGATTTTCCGGACATCCAGCCGCATCCGGAGTAGTTCCGTCTCTTCCAGCGCACGGCCGGCGACATGCGCCGTACCCAATCGCAAGGTCGCAAGACCTGACCGGAAATCGTCTTTCAACCGCTGCAATAATCCCATGCCTCTCCTTAGCTGATCGACCCCAACTCCAACTTCTGCTCCCACTTCCTCAACATCGCTTCTTTCAAACCTTGATGCCCCGGCGCGCTTAACTGCGGATCCTGCTTGAGCAGCGAGAATGCTTCCAGCCTGGCCTGCTGTAACAAATCACCGTCACGCACGATGTTGGCCACGCGAAACTCCGGCATACCCCACTGGCGAAACCCGAAGAACTCCCCGGGTCCTCTGATGCGTAAATCTTCCTCCGCAATCACGAAACCATCGTTTGACTGCACCAGGGCATCCAGCCGCTCCCGCGCGTTGGACTGCGGCTCGTCTCCGCCGAGCGGATGCCGTCCCAGCGTCGGACGATTCCGCCCTAGTCCGGCCGCCATGAGCAGACAATAGGACTGTTCCGCTCCCCGCCCGACTCGACCGCGCAGTTGGTGCAGTTGCGCCAGGCCGAAGCGCTCGGCATGCTCAATCATCATAATCGTTGCGTTCGGCACATCAACACCGACTTCGATGACCGTGGTGGCGACGAGCAGATGGATCTTCCCGGCCTTGAAGTCGGCCATCACCGCTTCCTTCTCCGCAGATTTCATTCGCCCGTGCAACAACCCGACTTTGAACTCGGCGAACTCGCCGTTCTGTAGCAGCTCGGCCCCTTGAATCGCCGCCTGCAAATCCGTCTTCTCTGATTCCTCGACTAACGGATACACGACATAGGCCTGCCGTTTGTCCCGCAATTCATCCTTGAGAATTTGATAAGCCCGTCGTCGTTGGGCATCCCCGAACAGGAACGTCCGCACCGGCCTTCGCCCGGGCGGCAGCATATTAATGACAGACACATCCAGATCGCCATAGACCGTCATGGCGAGCGTGCGCGGAATCGGCGTGGCCGTGAGCACGAGCACATCCGGCTTGTAGCCTTTGTCGATCAGATTTTTCCGCTGCATCACACCGAATTTGTGCTGTTCATCCACGACCGCGAGCCCGAGATTCTTGAAGGCCACCCCCTTCTGAATCAAGGCATGGGTCCCGATCGCCACCTGCACCTCACCGGAAGCCAGCTGCGCCGCCTGCGCTTTCTTCACCGCCGCCTTATCGCTCCCGCGCAGCAGCACCACACTCAACCCCAACGCCTCCAACGTGCCCTTGAGATTGCGATAGTGCTGCTCAGCCAGAATTTCGGTCGGCGCCATGAGCGCGGCCTGGTAACCGGAGCCGCAGGCCATGACGATGGCATGGAGCCCCACCACGGTCTTCCCGGACCCGACATCGCCCTGCACCAGCCGGTTCATCGGCTGCGGAGAAATCATGTCCCGATAGATTTCGCGAATGACCTGATCCTGCGCAGCGGTTAATCGGAACGGCAGCAAGCGGCTTAACTTATCGACGATCGGCGCCCGCGGATTGAACTTGAGCCCCTTCGGCTGCTCCTGCACTGACCGTTGCCTGGTGGCCAAAGCCATCTGCAGCAGAAACAACTCCTCAAACGCGAGACGGCGATGTGCCGGAGTCTTGCCCTGCTCCAACAGTCGGGCATCCGCCTCCGCTTTGGGAAAGTGCACATCTTGAATGGCCTCTTGAATCGGAATCAGCCGTTGGCGGGCCCGCAGGGTCACCGGCAGATGATCACGCAATTCCCGGGCATACTCATCCAGCAATCCCTTCACCAGCACACGCGACTGCCGGGAAGTCCAGCCCTTCGTCTCATGATAGATCGGCACAATCCGGCCCACATGCAGCGCCGACTCCGCGGCCTCGCCCACCACTTCATACTGCGCCACGTCCATGCGCGGAACCATCCATCCTTGCTTTCCAGAGATGATGCGACCGCTCATCATGACGACTTTCCCGACCGCCAAGACGTCCTCAAGGTAGGCCTGATTGAAGAACACCACCTGCATCTTCCCGGTCTCATCCTCGACACCGACCTCCAGCACGGACAGGCGGCGATTCCTTGTACGCTTCGCTTCGCATTTCGCGATCGTGCCGCAGATCGACGTGACCATGCCCGGCACGAGATTGCCGATGGGTGTCATGACTGATCGATCTTCGTAACGCCAGGGAATCGTCCACAAGGCATCCTCTACTGTCGCCACCCCGAGTCGTTGCAACAGGGCCATGCGTTTCGGCCCGACGCCTTTCACGAACTGGACTGGAAGATTCCAGACGTCTCCCCGCGTCGATCCCGCAGATGAGGCCGCGCCGTCGATCTGATCCTCTCGATTAGGCAACGGCTCAGGAGTTGCTTCGCGAAGTCGCCCGAGAATGGCGCAAGCCGCTTGCAGCCGCCGCTGCTGTTCGTCGATCGGGAGGGCCTGCTGGAAATCGATGAAGAGTTCGCGGAGCGAACGCAGACGCGACTCAATAGCAGGGGGAATCCATTCCTGAGCGAGGGCGGACTGGACCTGACTCGACACAAAGCTGCTGAGATTTTTCACCGCCCCGGCGTGGGCGCAATCGTCCTTCGTCGCAAACTCAATCGGCCGCGCAAGGCGATCGAGCCACTCGTGAAACGTCGCAGGCAAGCTGGACTCGGCGGGAGGCTCCATAACTGGACGGGATCGTAGCATACCGCCGCAAGTCACTCAATGAAGTCCTCCGGCGATCACCGATTGCTCGCCGGCATCGCGCTGACCGGTCGTCAGTTATATGGTGATTTGTTGGCCCGCCCCTTCTCAGGTGTTACACTGAGCCACCCTAACCACTATGTATCGCCGCAACATCCAACATGTCCTCATTCCTCTGGCCGTAGGCCTGATCATCTTTCTGGCCTATCAGCTGTATTTCAAAGCCCTGTGGGTCACAGCACCGGATCAGCAGCCCTCAACCCAAGCCGTCGGCGAGTCAACAGAACCCCGGACGGCTGGATTGCAGGCTGAGCCGCCTCCGACCGACGAAGAGATTAAACAGGTTCGCGGGATTGATCCCACCATCGTTCCAGAAACCGATTTCAGTCAGCTTCTGGAAGCCATTCGCGACGAAATTGAAAAAAAGCAGCTCCCTATTGCCGAGCGGCAACTGTCGAACCTGGCCCCGGCAGTCCTCGCCGATGCCAAGGCAAAGCCCTATGTCGCAATTCTCTGGAACAATCTCGGGCTGGAACAGGAACGAATCGACGGCACCAAGGTGTCCGTCAAAGCCTTCAAAAAAGCCGCCGCACTCGACAACAGCAATCCGATCATCCAACTGAACCTGGCCCACGCCTATTGGGAACTGCGCGATCCGGCCCTCAATCAGGACTTCCTGACCGGTTTGATGACACTCGCTCCCAACGAACCCTTTCCGCACCTCGCCATGGCCGATCTGCTCTACGAACAAGACCGGCTGAGTGAAGCCGCTCAGCACCTGGCGCAGGCGACGGACCGGGCCGGCAAAGATCCTCGTGTCCAGTCCTACCTCGCAACCGTCACGGAGAAAGTCCGCCATACCGGCGCGGCGGAATCCCGCATGAATGCTCGAAGCAGCGCTCATTTCCTCGTGAAATACGACGGAGCGGAAGATCACGGCACCTGGACGGTGGTACTGGAAGTTTTAGAGGAGGCCTATCGCGAAATCGGTCAACGATTCGGCCATTTCCCCGCCAAACCGATCGTGGTAGTCCTGCACACCAAAGACACCTTTCAAACGGCCACCGGCAGCCCGGCCTGGGCCGACGGCCTCTACGATCCGACACTTGGCCGCATCCAAATCCCGACACAAGGCGCCACCACCGACATGAAGTGGCTTGCCAATGTCCTGCGACATGAGTATGTGCATGCCTTGTTGCACGACCGGTTGGAGGGTCAGATCGGTTCGCTGCCGGTGTGGCTCAATGAAGGTCTTGCCATGCAGTTGGCCGGCAGTTCATGGCCGGACCTCGATCAGGCCATGCCGAACGGCGGCTCAGTTCTGCACTTGCGCTACTTGGAGGGGGGATGGGGACAGATGCCGAACGACGTGGCGACCCTCGCCTACCTCGAGGCCAATTCCGCGACGCACTATATGATCGAACGATTCGGCATGAGCCGCGTCGTCGATCTCCTGGATGCCTTTAAGGGAAAAGCCACCCTGGCAACCGCCCTGCAGGATAAACTCTTTCTCTCCTATGATCAGTTTCACCAACAGTGGCTGGATACGTTCCTGCAAAAACGGAGCTAGCCGTCACGAGTCGCTAGACCCACTCTTCCCGTAGTGATCGTCCTGCTTGGCCAGACCAGGTCGGCAGCTGCAGCGCCTTCTCCTCCACCGTTTCTGATTCAGCGACGTCTTCGGCTTCCGTCTGAACAAATTGATCTTCCCAGAGGATGTGGCGCCCCTCGTCCTCGGACATCCGGATCCTGAAATCAAACGAGCGGCTGAGTTCCGGCTTATCACGATCCTCGCTCACACGGCGATCGGCGATACGTTCCATCCTGGCACGGTTGTTTCCATCCGTTGAAAACTCGTCTTCCCAGACCAGTCCGCCAGTTTCAGGATCCAGCGCGCGGAGTAAAAAAGACGGTCGAGGAGACGCAGACGACATCTCGCGGACTCGGGTCACTGTCGCGCGCCTCGGCACCAGGGTCGAGACCAACTGCCCCGCACTCTCTGCATCACGGGGCGTCAGATTTAAGTTTCCTTCCCATTGAAACTTTCCGGTCGTCGCATCATAGACACGCAGCACGAAATTGGAGAGGTCCGTCGCGCCCGGGCCGACTCCGCCGGCAAAGATCCGAGCCTGTGACTGCGGTCCTTTCGTCGCGCTCTCCTCTTTCACATTCAACTCATAGGTGTCATCCGAAAGCACTTCCCCGCTCTGCGGGTCGTAGATCTTCACGGTGATCGTCGAGACGTCCCCGACCTGATAGCCGAACCCGGCCGCGACAATCCCCGCTTTGACTGGAGCCACCTCGGCCCACGCCAGCGACGGGCCGAGCAGGATACCGACAAGAACCCAGGCCAGGCTTTTTATGGAATGACGCAGACGGCTGGACGAGTGGAGCTTCTTCACTGGAAGCTTGGGAGACATGGCACCGGTTATTGACTGTAGAAGACGGCTGATCCAAGAAATGATTGGCATGGCCCCTCCGTGATGTTGGGGTCATTCTGCCTGCGTCGAACCCGCCGCGTATATTCCCCACTGTGGGAGGATTCCCCTCGAAAGAGGGGGGGGAATGGGCCGAAGAAGCCGAGAACTGGCGACGCTCATGCGTGAGGATTTACTGCGCCAAACAGGCGATAGCGATGTCGGGCAATCCAACGATAGATCCGCTCAGCCAGTCTTCGCATAAGTGACCATTTCAATACCCATCGGAGGAACGTCCCACCCGGCAGGCCGTGAATCAGCGGGAGGAACGCGTCGACTCCTTGCCGCACCCTGCCTGCAGGGCTGATGAGATAGGCCATGGATGGAGGACCCGGCTGATACTGCTCCCCCAGCGCGCGCACTGCTTCTTCACTCTCATACGGAATCATCCGAACCCCTGACCCGGCTTCACCCATTCCAGCCCGGCCGAGCCCCTCTTTGGCTGCGACACAGAGCCGGCAATTTGCATCGTAAATAAGCAGGGTGGGCTGCTGAGGATCGAACTGGCTGACTGGCGACGGCTCTCTCATGATGCGAGCAGGCTACCACCCGGAAATTTCTCTCATCAAGGCGCCGTTGTTGCCGCCGACTGAACCGGCTATAGTGCAGAAATGACGAAACCATGGGGACTGATGATCAGCTTGATCGGCTTGACTGCCGTCGGCATGGCAACTCTGTTTCTCGTGGGCCAGCCGGACCAGACGGAGCCCAGCCGCTTCCTCGTCGGCTTTCTCATCGGCCTGCCGCTGTTCCTGCTGGTTGCAGTGCGCCTGGGGTATCGATGGGCGCTTATGGCGAGTGTGATCTATGGAACCGTGGGATTGGCCCTGGACTTGTCGACGATCGTGCAGTTGATTACGAAAGACCAGCCGACCATCGCGTCGCTGACGGCCAACGGGTTCAGCGGGATTTTGAACTTTCTCGTGATTGCGTTCGGCGGGCGCGCGTTCTTGGACGTGCCGCAGACGCCACCGCCTCCAGGATCCCGTCCTCCCAATCCTCCGTTCCCGGCTTCATCCGCAACACCTTAGTCTTCGCAAATCCGGCCTCCTTCAGCCAGACGCTCGTCTCTTTCGCCGAATAGGTGTTGCCCTCTTCCGTGAAGAGCAGCATCGAGACGGCAAAGAGGCTCGCTTCGGCGGGCTGTAGACCTTCGCGATCGTGCAGAAACGCATCTTGAATCAGCAGACGCCCGCCGGGATTCAAGGCTGCAAGCGCGCGCCGAAAGATGGCGCGATTCGTCGCCGGTGAATAGATGTGCAGCACGTTGGAGTACCAGATGACATCGTAGGTGCCGGAGATCGCTTCCTTCGTGAAGTCGACCGGCACATAGCTAAGCCGTGACTCGGCCTTATGCGTCGCGGCAATTTCTCTGGCCACTTCCAGGGCTTCCGGACGGTCGCCGACGGCGGCACGTAACCGCGGGTGTTTGGACAGAAAGGCCATGGCATAGGTGCCCGGTCCTCCGCCGAGATCGAGCAACGTCTTGGCTCCGTGGAGATCCACCTGCCCGGCAATCTTCGGAGCCGTCTCTAGCGTCCGATAATGCATCGCCCACGTGAATCGCCGACGATACCCCGGTTCTTCCGGCACATCTTCATCCAGCGGACGCCCCGTTCGCACTGACTCGCCCAGGCGCGCCCAATCCTGCCAATGACTCGCCATGAGGTCGAGATAGTCTTTGCGATAGGCTGCATGCCGGGCATTCAACGCCGTCGCCGCCAGCCGGCTATTTCGATAGACCAGACCTGTTTTCGTAAGGAGACCGGACATGGCCAGATTGCGGCAGAGGATCGAGAGTCCCCGCTCGCTCATAGCCACGGCCTTCGCCAACTGAGGGATCGTCCAGCGGCGCGTGCCGATCTTCGTAAAGAGATCCAACTCCAGCGCCATGAGGAGAATACGCGGCAGCCGGTAGGCCGATACCGCGTCGCGAAACTCCTCAAATGTGGTGATGCGACGATTCACGCGGCCCCGCCGATCTGCCGCAGGCACCAGCGCATGAGATCCTGTACCTTGGAAGGATTGGTAACATCGACCGGGCGCGCAAACGTCGCCGCAACAAACTCTTCGTTCATCTCGGTCTCTTCCGCAAATCCGGACTGCAACAGCAGTGCGCGGTATTTCCCGACCGCCGGCTGAATAAAATACTTTGCCTGCTTCGCCACTTCATCTGTGCCGAGATCTTCCGGCGTTCCATCCGACATCAACGCCATCACATCGTCCATCGCGATCCCGTACTGACAGAGCACGGTGCCTTCCGGCTTGACCTCCAGCAACCAGCCGTCGGACCCGAGGTCCATCGCCAGGGCTCCCCCCGGTTCCAATTCATAGAGTTGCGGGAAGGCCCGCATCAGCGCCATACGGAGCTGCGGCCAGGCGGAAACGGTCGGATCACTCATGCATGCGACTCTCGATAGGGAGGAGTGGAATCGGTCTCCGCTAGCCGGGCGCGGAGCCCCATAAGACGCTTGGTATTTTCTTCGAGCTTGGGCAGCTGATATTTGCGATCCATGAGCACGACGAGTTCGAGGAGATCAGCCGCATCCTGTAGACGGCCGATCGCTTCATAACACTGGGCCAACACGTATCGCGCCCCGCCGGTCCGCAGTTCATCGCGCGACCGTTCGGCGATGGACTGGCTGGTTTGGCAACAGGCAATCGCATCGTCATACCGTTCTTGCATCAGAAAGGTCCGACCGATCATCCGCCAGGCATCGGCCACGCCGCCCTGATTGCCCAGGCGCCGCATCAGCACCAGCGAATGTTCGTAGTATTGAATCGCCTGATCGTATTGGCCGATCTCGCGCGCCACCAGACCGAGATCCGACAGCAGCACCGCCTTGGCCGCTTCGTCATGTGTCTTCGTCAGGAGATCCAGCGATTCGAGATAGTAGGCACGGGCACGATCCCATTCCCCGGCGTCGGCGCGCAGGTTGCCCAGATTCCCCAGCGTCGTCCCGATCCCCTTCTCGTCACCGAGAATCTTTTGCAGTTCCAGCACTTCCTGATAGTACGTCTGCGCCGAGTCCCGCCGGCCGCTCACCGCGCAGATATTTCCGAGATTCCCGAGTGTCGCGGCCATCGCGCGCTGATCCCCGGTCATCCGGTCGCATTCCAGCGCCTTGGCGTAGCAGGTGTACGCTTCCGTGTAGAGGCCACGCGCGAAATGCTCGTTCCCCTGGCGGTTCAGTTCTTCGGACAGCCCGTTTCGTAATGGCATAGCTACTTCCGCTACTGCAGCGCCTGCTCCAGAATGGGCTTCGCGCCGGTCAAGATGGATGCACCGTCCCCGACCAACACTGAATCGAACTGATACTTCAGCAACCGCAGTAATCCCTCTCTGGCCTTCTCCCGGTCCGCATACTTTTCCGCCGGCAGCATGGACAGGGCGCCGGCCGGCTTCCCGATCAAGGCATCGCCGAGGATCAAGACGCCCTTCCGCTGCTGAATGAAGAGGGCGGACTCTCCGGGGGACTTCTGATCTTTGAGCTGAACCACCCAGATCCCGCCGACCAGCAATTCTCCGTCCTTGAACGTTTTGGTCGGCTTGAGATCCATCTGTGGCGCGTCCAGCTCCGGCACATGCAGCTGACAGCGGAACTCGTCCTGATAGCGTTTCGCTTCACGGACATGGTCCCGATTCGTCACGATAATGTAATCGATAGGACCGTTGCGCAGCACCACCGCGCTCGCATCGCCGGTCATCGGCGGAGGGTCCACGAGAATCTTATGCTCACCCACGGTCAAGAAGAGCCCGTTGAAATCAATCTGCTTCTCGTCAGAGAACCAGGACCATTGCCAGATACCGGGAAGAATATTTTTCATAGACAGGAACCAATGGCGCCTTTCCAATCACGAATGACAGGACAGGCTCACAGGGCGGCGACGGCATCCTTTACGACTTTCGTGACCTTGGTCAGAATGCCGGCATCATTGGGAAGATCCAAAATGTCGTCCTCCGACACCGTGATGAATTTCCGATTCGGTCCTTTGGTCAGTGAGATCAAAAACATACTGTTCGACGGAGTGACCGGAATCACAACCTGCACGGCCCCGTCCACACCCTTGATTACCTCCAGGAACTTCTGCTTCCCCGCTTCCATCTCATCCATCAATCATCACCCTTTTGTTCATCGACCCCGTACAAGCCATTGGATCCCGGAACAGCCTTACATTTTTGCCGGAGCCGCCAGCAACTTCTCAACCTCCACAACAATTTCATTCGCTCCGGCCAGATCGATGTCCATGTTGCCCACCCGCTGCCACCGGATGACCCCGGCCTGGTCGATCACATAGACATTCGGAATAAACTTCCCGCCACCGTAGAGCTTATCGGTGATTTTCGCCGGATCCAGCAAATAGGGATAGGTGACTTTCACGGGAAAAGCCGACAAGAATTCGCCGACGTCTTTCTTTGAGTTTCCCGATGAATTGACACCGACCACCGCGACATCTTTTCCTTTGGTCAGTTCAGATACTTTCTGAAGGTTTGAGCCCTGCATCATACAGGGATCGCAGATATGGAACAGCCCGAGGACGATGACTTTCCCCTTATAACTGTCCAACGACACCGTCTCGCCGGTAATCGCTGTCAGCGTAAACGAAGGCGCCTTCTCGCCGACTTTGAAAAATCCCGCAGCCAGCGCCACATGTGCCGCAAGGACCGGAACCAAGAGGGCACCGAGCACCCACAGAGATCGCTTCATGAGAGCCTCCTTCGTCATCAATCGGACAAGCGAATGAACGATGAAAGCTATCCTACCATGCAGAATTTTTCAGGGGCAACGGCAGACAACGGATCCATCTATTCTCGCCCCACACCCCAGCGTTGCGAGAGAGCTCGACTCACCGATGGAACAGGTGTCGAATCGAAGCCGGAGGGGAGAGCCATCGTGAGAGCGTGTGGACAGGGCTGACGCCGCGAGCGAGCCAGTGCAACGACCGGCGCCAGCGGAACCAGGCCGGCGCCGAATGAATGACCGGATCATGACTCCGACACAAGGCAATCCCGTACCGCCACCGCGCCTTCCAATCATCCTGAAGCGTAAACAACAGCGCCCCGACGTCCTGATCGTCAATCCCCTCTTGCTGCTGTAGAAGGAGGCTCTTCGGCATCCTGTGGGCCAAACCCAAGATATCGGAATCGGCCGCAATCAGGTTCAGGATCTGCGGAGGAATCGGCGCATCCATGACTCGATGAGACAACGCCAGACCAAGCAACAGAACCCGATAGCATCTCCATTCCAGTGCGGTCGTGAGCACCCGCTTCCAATTCAGCCGCCCGGCACGGATGAGTCCGGCTACGTCCGTCACCAGGCTGAGTTGCCCCCATGCCTGATGCGCTCCATGGACGCAGAGAATAAGCAACGCTTCCTCCGGAGCCATCCCCTTGCTCTTTCGGCCATCGAGGGAGAGAGGCCGAACGTGACCCCACACCTCCGGCCGGTCAATACGGAACATCAGCTGCGCACGCCTCACCGCCCACATCAGCTCGACCTGACGAGACGTGCCGGCGTGAATGTAGAGGAGCGGCCGCTCGCAGACACCCGCATCAACGGTGCGATCACCCGCCCCTCCTCGCACAGAATAGCCCTGAGAAACCAACACCCGCTCTGCATCCGCAAGTTGCTGCCGGCGCACAAGCGCGACCAGGTCGGCTGGAGTACAGAGCGTGAGATCACCATAAATCATGGCTGCGAAACCTACGCCCCTGAAAGGAAGCACGGAGACTCCGGCCTCATCAAAAGCGCGGGACAGTCGAAGCAGCTCCACCGCTCCGGCTTGATTCGCAGCGGCTGCCTCTTCCGTCCGCCTGCGAAGCATATCCAGATCCGCCGACGGAACAAGGTCTGCGCAAAGTCCGGTGAGCGTCCTGGCGAGCAAGGCTTCGACTCCGTGACTTTTTGCCAGTTCCAGCAGCAACGGCCAATTCAAGCCGGCTTGCGCGACCTCAAGAATCCGGCGACGGAGAGACTCAGGCACCGCCGCTCTGGCGCACCAGATGAGGAATTGGGCCTCCCGGAAACGCACTGGGTTCAGCCATCCGGCTGACGCCGTCGTAGGGCCTGCTCCATCAGCCGGATGTCGGAGCGAGAATCCCACCGCTACGCCCTCCTCTCGAGCAACCGAGTCAGAGTGTGAATGGATCTTGCGAACGGGCTCACGTACAGGCTCCGAACAGTCTCAAACTCACGAGGCGCTGCATCGAGCAGCCCGACCTGCAGAACCTCGGGATGCCCGGGATGATAGTGGGTGCCGAATAAACCATCCCAGACCGACAGCTTGACCCCAAAATTCTTATTCCAATGGCGCGGATCAACACTGTGATGGATCTGATGGTGGGCCGGACTCATGAACAGCCGATTAAACACCGGGCCATAGGAAAACCAGATATGCGAATGGCGCAAATGAGTACCCAACAACGCGAGCACAAAACCAGCGATACTCACACCGAAAATCATCGTGATCTGCTGATCACGACCAAGAATATTCTCATAGAAAACCGCGGAGAGCCCGACTGCGGGAGCCTGCAACATCGCGAAACCGATGAGCTCCACGGGATGAATCCGATACGCTGCCGCAGGAGTCAGCACCTCGACCGAATGATGCACCCGATGAAAAGCCCACAGCACCGGCACCTTATGGAACAGCACATGGGCACAATAGTTGATCAAGTCGTGCAGCAGAAGAAAACCAGCGGCCGCAATGACGATCGCAGTCGGAGAAAGCGAACTGGGTGGCTCCCATCCCAGATGCCCGACCAATACCCACGTCATCATTTTGGCCCCCAGCAACCCGACCCCTGTCATGATGGGGACATAGATCAGAAACGTCAGCACGATATCGATGGCCGCGAACCGGAAATCCAGCAGAGTCGACCGATGACGATACAACCGAGCGGGAAAGGCAAACTCTCGAAATGACACGTCCGCCAAGCGGCCTGCTCGTTTCGCGAATACATAGATCGCCCAGGCGAGGGCCAGGCTGGAAAGCAGATACGGCCAGGCCAATCCGTTTGAAAGATTGATGAAGACCCGAGGGATCTGTCCGACGGCTGCCTGAAAGTTCGACCAGGAAAGGAAAGATGCAAAAAGGGACTCTCCAACCCGTTCGACAAACCAGAGGACCGTCTCAATCATGATGGACACCGGTTTTCACACCTCTGACGAGGAGACGACTGAATCGATCTGCGTTGCTCCTCTGTCGCCATCCCATCTGCTCCACCCTCACACATCGGCCGGTCAGATGGGTTGGCCGGCTTGATTCAACCGGCCAACCCATCCACACTGCGCGTCTTCTCCCTATGCCGTCATAGGTCAAAGACTAGCTGGCGCAGGCGGCATCCGCCGCCTTCTGGCACTGTTCCTTGTACTTGACCCCCGTCACATCGCGCAGCAATTCATGCGCGATCAATACGGGCTCTGAGTACGATTCCTTCTTCTGTTGCTCCATGGTTCTTCACCTCCTTTCGCTGGTCAAAGTCCCTCAGAACGCACGACATCCTGAGAGCGAGTGCGTGGGCCGGAGGCGAGGCTTCGCCGGACCAGCCCTACGGCACGCTGGAACGGGCCAAGATACAACTTCCCGACCGTCGCAAAATCGTCCTTCTTCATGCCGACAAGCCCGAATTGGAGGCATTCGTGGCGATCCGGCACGCAGAGCGTCCCAAACAGCCAATCCCACAGCGCAAACTTTACGCCGAAATTCTTATCGTGATGCCGCGGATCGAGACTGTGATGCGTTTGGTGCACGATGGGAGTCACCAGAACACGATCCAGCAGAGGACCGTAGGAAATCGGAAGATGCGAGTGCTGAAGATGAGGCCCTGAAAGTCCGTACATAAACCCCACGAGGCCGACGCCGAATATCGTCGTGACGGCCAAGTCCTGCGGCGCGATACGCTCATAAAAAACAAAGGCCAAGCCGATCACCGGCGCACGCAGTATCGCCGTCACGAAAAATTCCAATGGATGCGCACGGTACGCTGAAATGGGTGTCAACACGTCAGCCGAATGGTGCACCTGATGAAACGCCCACAAGAGCGGGACTTTGTGGAGTAGCAGATGAGCCCAATAATTCACGAAGTCGTGCAGCAGGTAAAACCCCAGCGCCGCGGCGAAGAGGGCGGGCACCGGCAATGTGGCCGGAGATTCCCACGCCAGATAGCCGATCAAAAACACCTTCCCCATCTTCTCTGCGAGGATCCCGATGCCGGCCAACATGGGAACAAAGAGCAACACATTGAACAGAGCACTCACGAGATAGAAACGGTAGTCCAGCAGCGCAGAGGGGTGACCGTACACAGGACGAGGAAACAGAAACGCCCTGAATGATGGCGCAGACGGTACATCTCGCTTCCTGGACAAACAGTACGCCACTCCCGCGATCGTCGCACTGGCAAGCAGATAGGGCCAGGCCAGGCCGCTAGTAAGCCGGGTGAAGGTCCCGCCGATCTCTCCGATGGCTGCCGTGAAATGGTCCCAGGAAGAGACGGCAGACAGGGAATACTCTGCCACGCGCTCCAGAAACCATCGTACTGCGTCAATCACCATCACCCTCTATCTATTCTTGCACCACGTGAACGACCGAACCTGCCTTGTAATGTCTGTGGGTTGGCCGACCGAAGCCGGCCAACCCACACTCTCGGCTACGTATACGATTCGTTGCCGGATTTCTCTCCCACGGCCTTGTCGCTGGTCTTTACACCGGACGTTCCGCCGGTGATGTCGCGCAACATTTCGTGCGCCATCAATACGGGTTCGGTGTAGGACTCCTTCTTCTGTTGTTCCATTCTTCTTCACCCCCTTTCGCTTGTTAAAGTCCCTCATGACAGGGTGCGTCACGAGAGCGTATCCACAGTTTTCTTGCGCAGCACAATTCACATACTTACCGCTAAGCCCCCGCGCCGGCCGACTACGCCGCGGATCGCGCGTCAAGCAGCGGACGGATCAACGTGGGCAGATCAAGGACGTCCCGGCCGAAGTGGAGCCGATAGCAATCGACCTGCTGGACGAGTTTCGACAAGGCCTGAAACTCACGGTGGGCCACGGCCTGGTCGTAGACCAGGAGGCCTTGCGGCATCAAGGCTTCTAGCGCGCGGCTCTTGGGCAGCGGTTCCAGACAGCTATGCGGCATATCGACGACGTGCGGGAACATGATCATGGCCGGCGTGCAGGAGCGGCCGATGGACTCAGCATAGAGGTCCTCAGACTGAAAGTGTTTCTTCTGAACCCCTTGTTTCAACAGGCCGGGGGCCGCGTCGCGCAGCTCCGGGAAAAACTCGATCGTCCGGTCCGTCACATCGATCTTCATGGGAAAGGCCAACAGTTCCATGTGCGGGCCCCGATCGCGCAGCAAGGGATAGTCGTCCGACAGGTAGCGGAACCCCGAACGCAGGAGCGAGATAAACGATGTGGTTTTCCCCTGGCCGCTATAGCCGGGAATCAAGATGCCCTGCCCCTCATACTCGAGCGCTGTCGCATGCACGGTATAGAGGCCGTTGCGTTTCAGCAGCTCAGCGAGTGCGAAATGGAGAAAGCTCGTCCGCACGTCCGGATGCAGCGCATCGGGCCGAATGAAGTAGCCCTCCACCAGATTCCGGGCGCCGTCGATCACCAGCACACCCTGATCATGAAAGTCGGCAATGAGCCGGTCCCCGTCCTGCACAATCTCGCATTGCCAAAGCGGACGCATCGCATCTCCCAGAGAGGGCCGTTCCCCTGCAAACAACACCTTCGAACCGCCAGACATCTTTACCGGCGCCTCAGCCCGACTGGTAACCTCGTCAAACTGGATCGTCAGCACCGGTGCTCCTTGCGCCACGTCCGTCTGGAAATGACGGAGGAATGCGAGGGCCGGCTCGACAAATGCCGTAACGGACGTCCGAAACCGGAGATCAAGGCCATGACAATTGAACAGATACTCGCCGACTGCAGCCGCTGTATTCATTGCATCCCTCATCTGGTTTTCTTCCGCGCGCGCTCCCGCTCGCCACAAACTGACCGGCCGTTTCGGACCGGTCAGCCCGCGGTGCAAACCAACGACCTTAGGTCCCAACCGTATCTACGGTCTTGTCGCTGATCTTTTCCTTGTACTTCTGACCCGTCACATCGCGCAGTAATTCATGCGCGATCAACACAGGCTCTGCGTACGACTCCTTCTTCTCTTGTTCCATTCTTCTTCACCCCCTTTCTAGTGTTAAGAGTCCCTCGTGGCTCAAATGGGTCACGAGGGCGAATAGATCATCGGCAATCCGCTCCGGCGGAGCGTCGAACCGCCCGCACATCGCCACGTGGATCGCCTGAAGAGATAGACTTCCGTTGCAGGAGTCCCAGATCGCACTGCCAACCCGATTCAAGGTGTAGTAGCGGCCGGTCCCCAAGTGGAGCAACACCGTTTCGCCGTCCAGCGTCGTTCCCTGGACATCCTGATTGGGGCGCGGCACCGCCGACAGGAGGTCCTCACGGGTATCTTGCCTGCCTCGTTCAATCTGCTGCTGCTCTCCTTCCGACAGGACGGCACGAGCCGCCTCGGCCAGCTGCGCGGTCGTTGCGCTACCCGCCGGCGATGCTTGTCCGGGCTCGGACTCCACGGTCATATCCGGTCTCAAATCGGCGGTGATAAACGGTTGTCTCCCCATGATCACGCTCCCTTCGTTGTGACTCGACGTGTCCCCACGCCTTACGCCCGTCCGGCACAGAGCAAATCGGCCAAGGCATCGCCGATCCGCTGACCCGTATAGTTTTCGAAAAAGGTAAACCCCGGGCTGGTATTGACTTCGAAACAGTAGTAGGCACCGTCCGGCGTCCGGCGAAGATCAATCCCGCTCAGGCTCAATCCCAGGCCCTTGGCGAGGTTGAGACAGCGGGTTTGAACGCTCGCCTCCAATTCGACCGCTCGCATGGTGCGCTGCTTGTCCTCGCGCTCGGCATACCGGTAATCCGCCCCGTCCGACAGCACCTCGGTCGCGAACAGTCGGTCTCCCACCGTGTGCACGCGCAGGTCCGCACCCGGAATCATTTCTTGCAACTGCACTGGGCAGGTCCGGATCTGTTCCAGACGAGGAAAATCAGCCGGCGTGAGTGGCCTCACGATCGATCGCTCCGCGCTGATGGATTTGTAGATGACGCGCCCCTGACAGTCGTCATAAAAGCGGCGCGCTTCTTCCGGCACCATCGTGACCAGCGTCTTCGGGACCAGGAAGCCATACTGCTCGATCAACCGCTGCTGATAGGGCTTTGACATGTTCGTGTGCCCGGGCTGGCGCCGGTTGACGACCAGAACCGGCAGACTTTCGGCGAATTCCCACAGCGTCGTCGCCACCATTCGCTCGCGCGGCGTCGAGGCTGAACGGGCGCCGACTCCGCGGAGATACACGGCTTCGATGCTTGCCGCATCAATGACCCGCTGGCCAAGCCGAATGCGTCCCACCACCCGGCCGTCATCGGTTGACCAGGAGACATCCCAATCCTGTCCATCCGATTCCGGATGGACAAGCATGAGGTCAGCGTTCCGGACTGCAAGTCGGGCGCACACGTTCGCGAGCACCGGATCGGCCATCGGCCCCATAAGAAGAATCATGATGCGAAAGACTCCTGAGTTCGGAAAGATGTTTGAGCAGATGTGCTACGATCTGCTGCTGAGCATCCTGCGGACAGCACCAGAAATTCGGCGCACTGCTAATATCGAGACACGCGATTCCCCCGTCATGGGTGATCACAATCTGGCACTCGGCGAAGCTGAGCCCCAATGCGCGCACGAGACGAAGACACTGCGCGGCATGAGCCGACCGCACCTCCATCGGCTGCGGCACGGCCTCACTGGGACGAAGCACCGTGGCGACCACTTCTTCTCCCGCCACATAGACTGTCGCCTGTTGCCCCGGTGGGGTCGCTTGAAGTGACACCGCCTGCTGCTCCAAGACTCGGCGGATCTGCTCGCCCCCATCGTGCGAATGGAGAAACCGCCCCGGCTCAACCGACCCCAGCGGCTTGAGATAGGCCGACTCGCCCCAGGTCATAAATTGTTGCAGCGCATCGGCCTGACTTGACGTGCAGCGGGAAGCCGGAAGGATAAATCCATGATCCTGAGCGAGCTGCGCCAGCAATGGGCTCCCCGAAAGGAGCGTGGGCCTCCCGCCGGGTATCGGTCGGTTCACCACGGAACAGGGCATGGCATTCAGGAAGGCCAACCAGGCCGCCGTGGCTTCCTTCGTCACATATTGGCCATCAGCGTCCGAGAGCCCTTCAAGATCCAAACGGAGCGGGAAAGGGAGCCGGGCAAAAATTCCCGTCAGGTGATCGAGCGGGATTGTGTGGCCGTCGATCGCCAGAGATCCTGGAACGACCGCTTCTCCCGCCACAACCGGCCAATCGAGCAGGATCTTATCCAGAAGTTGCACGGGCTCTACCCAGAAAACATCACCACCCGTCCGCTGGGCCTCCCGATGGACCAACGTCGCCCAGGGATCGGTCGAATCGGCAAGAATGAGAATCACGAGGGGTGACTCCTCTCCGGCGCCTAAGGTGGTGGAATGGCTGCTTCGGATACAGTAAGGCGCGCCACGTCTTCGAGAAGAGTAGCCCCGGCCTGACGTTCTGCCTAGATCACTAGAAGCGGGGGAGCCCCCCTACGGAAGTCTGTACGTAGCACTACGTGTCCTGCAGACAACGGGACGGGTGAGCCGCGGGTGCAGCCACAGAGACTCGCTGGCTCAATACTGTCCAGGGGACGGGAGCGATCAGAAGGGAGGAGCGACTATTGGTAATGTTGCGCTTGCGTCAGGAATAACGAGGCGTAGAGGCCTTGGCGGCTCATCAAATCATCATGGGTCCCCTGCTCCACGATCTGGCCGCGATCCACCACGAAAATCCGGTCGGCCATTTTGACCGTGGACAAACGATGGCTGATGAGAATCGCAGTCCGTCCTTGGGCGAGTTCATGGAACCGTTCGAACAGTTCCGCTTCCGCCTTGGCGTCCATGGCACTGGTCGGTTCGTCCAAAATCAGGATCTGGGAATTCCGGAGAACAGCTCTGGCCAGCGCCACCTTCTGCCATTCCCCGATACTCAGCTCATGCCCCCCGTCGAATAACTTACCCAACAAAGACTCGTAGCCCTTCGGCAAACGCTCGATGGCCTCATGGACCCCGGCCTGCCGGGCTGCCTGCACCACCGCCTGGAGCCCGACCTCCGGCGCCTTCACCCCGAGCGAGATATTGTCTTTGGCGGACACCTGAAACTTTACAAAGTCCTGAAAAATCCCGCTGACGGCGCCGCGGACATCTGCAGTCGCATACTCGCGAATATCCGTCCCATCGATGGTAATGCGCCCGCTTGTGGGGTCGTAGAGGCGGCACAACAGCTTCACCAGCGTGGTTTTCCCAGCCCCATTGGCCCCGACAAACGCCACATGTTCGCCGGGCTTGATCGTAAAGGTGAAATCGCGGACGGCCACCCGTTCTTCGTGGGGATACTGAAACGAGACCTGTTCGAACGCAATCCCCTGCCCAAGCATGGCAGGAAACGACCGGGGCTGGGCCGCTTCAGGCAATTTCGAACGAATCGACAGAAATTCGTTCAACGTCGTCAGGAAGAGATTGCTCTCATACAAATTCGACACGCTCCAGCCCAGCCCTTCGAGAAACCCCGAGGCCCGCTGAATGGCCTGAAAGAACATGACCAGGTCACCGACCGTCAAGAGTCCATGAAACGTTCGCACCGCCACAAAACTGTAAACTCCGAAGACTCCTGCGACCCCCACGATCTGCGCCGCCAACCCGGCAAACGCCCACCGGCGCTCTAACGCGATCCGCTCCCGGCGCAGCACCGTTCGCGCCTCACGGAACCAGTCCCGCAACCGGGGGCCCAGGTCGAACAGACGCACCTCTTTGGCCGCGGTGGCCTGGGTGAGCAGCATGTTGACGTACCAGGCCTTCCGTTCCAGCGGCGTGCGCTCGCGCTCCCAGGCAAACAGCCGGTTGGATTGCTGCAGGCGGACAAAGAAATACGGAATCGCCGTCAGGGCCAAGACCGGAATGACCGCCCAATGCAACCACCAGAGAATGCCCGCCATCGCCAAGAGCGAGATGCCATCCTGAAAACATTGCAAGAGCGAGTTGAGAATCGAGGTCGGACGATAGGGCGCTTCCTGCTGCGCCCGATGCAGCGTATCTTGGTACCGCGCATTCTCGTAATACTCGAGGTCGACCTCGACGGACTTGGCCTGCAGGAGCGCATGCATATGATCGGTGACGACTTGGGCATGGATCCTGGAGATCAGAGAGGAGACAACGGTGAGCATGGCGCTGATCACCGCGGCTACTGCCAAGCCGACGAGAATCGTCGCAATTGGGGCCAACGAGGCATCCTGCGCGGGAGCCTTGAGACTCTCCGTCACCGCATCGATCAGCAATTTGGTCAAATACAATACGGCTAGGGGCAGCAGCCCCTGGATCACCCGCACGACGATACTGCCGACCGCGAGACTCGGGCTGCTCTGCCAGACAAACGAAAGTGCATATCGAAGCGTCTGGAGGAAGGGACGTATGCGGAGTAAAAGACTATTCATAGAGGGTGGTTGCGTAGTCGCTCATGTCAGATGGCCGCCGTCGTCCCATTCCGTGGCCGCACAGGCGGAACCGGGTCACCGGCGATCAGCGGCTCGGAAGGGAACGAATAGGTGACGGTGAAACGCTGCCAATGCTGGCCGGGCTCGTGAAAGGGCTGACGATCCAGTGTCAACCAGGCATGGCCGTCGAGACCGGCACCGTCCTTTCGCACTCCGCAATGAAACGACACCGGATAGCCTGATCGTGTCGCGAACCAATACAACGCCAACGACCGGGGAAAGCAATTCCCTTTCGCATTGTAGGGATAGCGTTGGAGCCAGCGATCCAGATAGTAAACCAGATCGTCAAATCGTGCGGGATCAGGCGCCCCCGACAAAGCCGCAGGAGCCAGCCGCGTGAGCACCGCCGGAAGACTCTCTCCACGCAACCGGACCCGAATCCAGGATACGACTGCAGCGACCTGGAGCAGCAACCAATACTTTCTTACGACTCGCTTCATCGTGGGCTCACTCTAACAAGTCGTCCGGCAGATTCCAGCAATCGCCATCGTCCCGAATCTGCGGGGTACGTCGGCCATACGTCGTCGGACTTGGAGGATGGGCAGTTTGAAATGAATTGGCTCGACGAAACAATCAGCCCCCATGCTCCACCCATCGATTAAGCGCGCCCCTGATTGAAGATGGGACCAGAGTCCTCACCGCTCGTTGGCACGGACGAGCGAGCTGAGCCAACCGCGCGAGCCCCCGGCCACGGGAAAACCAGTTCGGCGGACTATTCACAATGGACGAGCCGTCCCGGCACAGCACCAGGCCAAATCGCCACCGTTCCCACCAGGTATCTTTCAACATAAAGTAGAAGGCCACCGCCTGCTCCTCACTGATGCCATTCCGTGGATTCGCCAATAGACTGGCCGGCATACGTTCGGCCAACATCCGGACATCGGCGTCAGCCGAATAACGGGCATAGACGGATTCAGAAATCGGCGCATCCAGCACCCGACGCGCCAGCGCCAATCCAATATATATCAATCGTTGGCACCGCCAGGCCGTTGCGTTGGCAAAGATCCGCTCCCAATCAAGGTCCTGGTGTGACCGGAGCAACTCGGCAACATCGCACACCCACTTGAGCTGCTCCCAGGCATGCTTCGATCCATGCACGCAGAGAAGAATCAGAAGATCCTCCGGCGCCAACCCTTGAACGGTCGAATTCCCCAGCTTCACAGGCGAGCGATGCGCCCAGAACTCCGGACGATCCAGTTGAAAGGAAAAATTCTGATGTGCCATCACCCACTGAAGATCGACCCGAAACAGGCTGCGCTTCTTGATAAACACATGATAAGGCCCCTCTTCGTGCTCCGCTTCCGCAGGGTCGTTTGAAGGATCCTTTCGTTGATAGCCCTGGGAGAACAGCACCTCTTGCGCCGCCCCGATCGCAGACTCGGGAATCAGAAGATCAAGATCGCTGAAATCACGGAGCGTCAGATCGCCATAGGCGGACAGCGCCAACGTCGCGCCTTTGATCGGCACAACCGGCACGCTGCGCGCGGCAAATGCGTCACACAGACCTCCCAGCTCCTGGGCGAGCGATCGATTCAGCATGGCACAGGCTTGCGTCTTTTGACGCAGCTTCGTCAACGTATCGGCCGGCACAAGAGCAGGACAGAGGGTCGACAGATTCCGGTAGAGCAACGGAAGCACACCGTGATAGGCGGCGAGGTCCAGCACGAGTCCCCAATCAAGAGGCTCCTGGACCCGCGAGCAGATGCGCGCGCGCAGTTCCTCGGTGACGCATGTTCGGGCGCACCAGACCAGTAGGTCGCCTTCAGGCGACCAGGGAAACTGTCGCGGTTCCTTCATCGCCCCTTCTCCAGCAATGGCGTGATCAATTTCGGCAAATCCAGGATATCGCGACCGAAGTGCAGGCGGTAGCAATCGACCTGCTGCACGAGTTTCGCCAGGACCTTGAATTCACGTCTGGCGACCTCCTGATCGTAGACCAGCAACGCTTGCGGCAGGAGCGCTTCCAATGCCCGGCTCTTGGGAAGCAACTCAAGGTGGCTCTGTGGCGCATCCACGACATGAGGAAAGAGCACCAGGGCCGGCTGGCAGCGCTCCCCGACCGCCGTGGGATAGAGGTCTTCGGCATAGAAGAATCGCTTGGGCACAGCCGGATGGAGCACCTGCTCTGATGCCGACTTCAGCTCAGGGAAGAACTGCACCGTCGCGTCCGTCACATTGATCTTGATCGGAAACGGCAGCACCTCCACATGCGACCCGGCGTCCTGCAGGAGCGGATGGTCGTCCGACAGATAGCGGTAACCTGACCGCAGCAAAGAGATAAACGAGGTGGTCTTCCCGCGGCCGCTGTTGCCGGGAATCAAAACGGCGCGCCCGTTGTGTTCTAAGGCCGTCGCATGAATCGTATAGAGCCCTCGCCGCCGCAGCAATTCAATCAGCGCCAGGTGAAACAGATATTCAATGAGATTGGAGGGCAGCCGCTCAGGATTGATCAAGTACCCGTCGGCCCGGCTCTGATCGCCGTCGATCACCAACACGCCGATCCCATGGAATTCCGCGATCAGAAGTCCCTGATCCAGAATCACTTGGTAGGGCAATCCGGTCGCCCGCCGATCCCCGACGGCCTCGCCGGTCCCGGACGCTAGCTGCCGAGCCGATGCAGAAATCGTAAGGGGAACGTCTGCCCGATCCTTCACCTGATGAAAGCGGATGGCCAGGACTGCCTGGGCTTCAAGCGAATCCCGACGAAAATGCCGCAACAACTCGTTCACCGGTTGCGCCAGAACCGGCTCATCCGTCTCATACCTGACAGCTGTGCCGTACAGCGAGTAGCAAGACTCAGTCATACTCATTTCTACCATGTCCTCGTGATTCACCTGATCAATTTCTTTTCCCGGCTACCCCGCAGCGGGGAGATGGGCCGGCCTGCTCATGCAGCGGGCCGGCCCGTCGAGTTAGTCGTTATTCCACCACCGGCGCTTCTTATTGTCGTCGCAATTGTAGCCCGATTGACCCGCCGTAATATCGCGCAGCAACTCGTGCTTCACCATCACCGGCTGAATGTAGGACTCTTTCTTCTGTTCCATCGCTTTGCTACCTCCTCAGGTTAAGAATACAGGCCGGCCAATCCCTGTGATCCGGCCAGCCATCCTCACTTTCTACTACTCCTCACACTGACGGCAGATCACCTGGCCTGACGTGCCTGCTGTAATGTCGCGCAGCAACTCATGCTTCACGACCACGGGCTGGACATACTGCTCTTTCTTCTGTTCCATGTATTCTTCACCTCCTTTCATGTTCAAGTAACCCTTCCTGCAACAATTCATTGACCACCATGACCAGATCATCCAACGCCTGCTCGGGAGCCACCTCGAACCGCTCACAGATGGCCCTATGGATATTGGCCACCGTGCTCTGCCCGGCACAGTGCTCCCAAATCACGCTTCCTAATCTGTTCAGCGTGTAGTAGCGCCCGCCGCTCAGATCGAGGAGGACGGTCTCCCCATCCATCGTTGTCCCTTGGACGTCTGGACTTGGCCGTAAGCAGATACTGTCGAGCTGCGTCCGGTCGATCAGAGATCCTGTCGTATCAGGCCTTGTCGTCGTAGAGCCTATGTCTGCCATCTTTCCTCCTCCTTGGTCGCCGTCTTCAAGAAAGGTAGCCTGACATCGCATTTCTGCCTAGACCTCTAAAGGCCTGGGACCTACCCTACATTGGTAGGTGCCAGAACAAGGCCCTGGGGCACGCGCCGAGGAAGGGGATTCAATGGGGGTTCAAATGTGTCGGATCAGGCCGGCAAGAAACTGACAAGCCTCGTGCCGCTAGAGAAGACGCTGAGATGTGACAGGAAACGGAGCAAACGGAAACCACGTAACCGGGGCTGGACTGAAAAACGAACGGCTGGCCGATCCTCGCGAATCGGCCAGCCGTTCAGATCGCTACTACTTGTCGCACTCACGACAGACATAGCCGGACTGACCCGCCGTGATGTCGCGCAGCAACTCGTGCTTCACGACCACCGGCTGGACATACTGCTCTTTCTTCTGTTCCATTGTTCTTCACCTCCTTTCTTGTTCAAGTAACCCTTCCTGCAGCAATTCATTGACCACCATGACCAGATCATCCAACGCCCGCTCAGGAGCCACCTCGAACCGCTCGCAGATCGCCGTATGGATATCGGCAATCGTGCTCTGACCGGCGCAATGCTCCCAGATGACGCTGCCCAATCGATTCAACGTGTAGTAGCGCCCGGTCCTCAGATCGAGGAGGACGGTCTCCCCGTCCATCGTCGTGCCCTGCACATCTGAACTAGTACACAAAACGGTCCGGTCGAGCCGGGTCGGATCAATCGCCTGCTCTGGGTCAGAGGATGAACCGGTCAATGGAAACTCAGGCATCGAGTCCCCCTCTACTAATGTCACAAGATGCAGCCGCGGGAATCGCTCTCGCTCTTGAACGGAAGCTTGAACGACATAGCAGGGAAACAACGGAAGACTCAGATCGGAAGAGATGGCTCCATAGGGATGAAAGGTAGCAGCAGAAGTTAGGCGGACTGTCCTGAGGCCTGACGATCATCGAGAAAAGATCTCCTCGAAACCGGAAGCGGATACAGATCACCCCTGATAGAATGGCCCAGCAAGTGGGACGCACCATAGCCCAATGACAGCTCGTCATGTTACCCCCGCTTAAGAGGGATAGGAGCAAGCGACAGGCTGGTCACTTTTGAACGGACGAATCAGAGGACTCCACTGTGCCACCAGAAGGCGGCATCTTTTCTGCGACTCGGAAGGAGGCTGGGTTCCGGGAGGTAAGGGCAAGAAGCACTTGAGCGGGTCCGTGGGGGGGGTGAGAGTTGAATTCTGGCTATAAAGCAGAAGAGGTGTCGCTTTGATTCAGCATCTGTTCAAGCTGGGCTTTGGCATTCCCTTCGAATCGGACAAACTCAACGCCGAACCGATGATCCCGTTGCCAGCGAACCGTTGCGATGGCGATGTCGATGGGGCTCCGTGCGCCGGAGAGCTGAATATGCACCCGGAAGTGGGCTCCGATTTTGGCGGTCATATCCGACGCGATCTCGCCACCGGTAATGGTGAGATTCGTCATCGTCCCGGTTCCCTCGCTCCCTTCGCCGCTCAGAGTGACAGGGTAGTTTACTTCGATCCTCGGCCGACCGCGCTCATGCATATCGAAGCACCCTCCCGTGAGACACAGGTGACACAATGACCGCCTACGTCAACTTCCGCGGGTCGGCCGTTGGCTCAAACAGCCCGAGCTGCATTTCTTCCGCGCGGGTAAACGCGATCGGATACTGTTCGGTAAAGCAGGCATTGCAATACTGCGTAGGCACGCCCGGCGCCGATTGCAGCATGCCGTCCAGACTTAAATAGGCCAGCGAATCAGCGGTAATGTATTTGCGGATTTCTTCGGTCGAATGATTCGACGCAATCAGCTCTTTCTTCGTCGGCGTGTCGATGCCATAGAAACAGGGCGAGACGATCGGCGGGGAGCTGATCCGCATATGGACCTCTTTCGCGCCGGCGTTGCGCAGCATCTTCACGATCTTCCGGCTCGTCGTCCCGCGTACGAGCGAATCGTCGACCACCACCACCCTCTTGCCCGCCAGCACTTCAGGCACCGCGTTCAACTTCACCTTCACGCCAAAGTGACGGATGGATTGTTCCGGCTCAATGAAGGTGCGGCCGACATAGTGATTGCGGATCAAGCCGGTCTCGAAGGGGATGCCTCCACCTTCGCTATAGCCCAGCGCGGCAGGCACGCCGGAATCCGGCACGGGAATCACGATGTCCGCTTCCACCCAGGATTCCTTCGCCAATCGACGGCCCAACGCTTTACGCGTCGAATAGACCGCATTGGCACCGTAGATCCGGCTGTCCGGCCTGGCAAAGTAGACATATTCGAACACACACATGGCCGGATCGACCTTAGGAAACGGCCGGTGGCTGTCGATCCCCTGGTCACTCAACACCACGAGCTCACCAGGCTCGATCTCGCGAATGTACTCGGCATCCAAAAGATCAAACGCGCAGGTTTCAGACGCCACCACCCAACTCCCGCGCACACGCCCCAGACAGAGCGGCCGCAGGCCATGCGGATCGCGCACTGCTATCAACCCGTTATCCGTCATCAACACCAGCGAGAAGGCGCCCCGCACCTGATTCAAGGCATCCATGACACGCGCCAGAAACGTGCTGGCACGCGAATGAGCGATCAGGTGAATGATCACCTCGGTATCAGAAGTGGATTGAAAGATCGCGCCGTACGCTTCGAGCTCGTTGCGCAAGACCTGGGAGTTGATGAGATTCCCGTTGTGCGCTAGTGCCAGATTCCCGAAGGCAAAATTGACGTTGAAGGGCTGGACGTTTTTGAGATCGTTTCCGCCGGCCGTGGAATACCGATTGTGGCCGATGGCCATCCGTCCCGGCAGCTTCTCCAGAATCGTCTTATTATAGATATCCGCGACCAGCCCCATCCCCTTCTGGATGTAAAACTGTTCGCCGTCGCCGGACACGATGCCCGAGGCTTCCTGTCCGCGATGTTGCAAAGCATAGAGTCCGAGATAGGTCAGGTTCGCGGCTTCTTCGTGGCCGAAGATGCCGAACACGGCGCATTCGTCGTGAAACTTGTCCGGCGAGATAATCGGAAGTTCTTTGCGCATAGTCGTACGAACCAGCTTATTCCTGGCTCAATCTCCGTTCCAGCGAAAAGCCCCAGCGATCGGCAATCGTCGCGACCGGCAGATCGATGGTCTTCGTCGTCGACCGTTCGTCCCCGAGATAGATCACCAGCGACGCGCCCCCTACAGCTCCGACGACTGCAGCGGGAACGCCCAACCGCTGCGCCTGCTCCAGAATCGCCTGCCGCTGTACCGGTTTCGCCGACACGACAATCCGTGACTGGCTTTCACCGAACAACATTGCATCGATTCTCTGACGGCCAGGATTTAATCGTACCACAGCACCGTGCGGCTGATCCGGCCCGGACATACAGCATTCGGCCAGTGCCACGGCGAGTCCTCCATCGGAACAATCGTGAGCGGACTGAATGAGCCCTGTCCGGATCAACTGCAACACACAACTCTGTACCGCCTGCTCCGTCTCCAAATTCAGATACGGCGGGGAGCCCTGTTCCCGCGAATGCTGCACTTTCAGATATTCCGACCCGCCCAGATCTTCACGGGTCGCCCCGAGCAGAATGATGTCGTCGCCGTCCTCCCGGAACCATTGCGTCATGGTCTTCTCGGCGGACTCGATCAGCCCAACCATCCCCAGCATCGGCGTGGGATAGATCGAGAGTCCGTTGGTCTCGTTGTAGAAACTGACGTTGCCGCTCACGATCGGAATCTTGAAATGCTCACAGGCATCCTTCATGCCCTCGATCGCCATCACAAACTGCCACATGATGTCCGGCCGTTCGGGGTTGCCGAAATTCAAACAGTCCGTCAGCCCGATCGGCTCGGCGCCGGAACAGGCGAGATTCCGCGAAGCTTCCGCCACCGCCAGCCGCGCGCCTTCATAGGGATTGAGCAGACAGTACCGGCTGTTGCAATCCACCGTCATCGCCACCGCTTTGTTCGTGCCCTTAATGCGCACGACCGCGGCATCCGACCCGGGGCGCACCATCGTGTTCGTCCGGACCATGTGGTCATACTGTTCGTACACCCAGCGCTTGCTCGCGATCGTCGGCGACTCCAACAACGCCAGCAAAGCCGCATTCGCATCTCTCACATCGGGCAACGCATCGTAATTCAAATTCGTGAGCATGTCCTGATAGCCGGGCGGCGAAAAGGGGCGCTCGTAGCGCGGTCCGTCATCGGCCAGCGACTTCGCCGGAATCTCTGCGACAACCTGGCCCTGATCGAGCACGCGCAGAATACCGCTTCCGGTGACGTTCCCGACCACCGCCACATCCAGATCCCACTTCTTGCAGATCCGGATGCACTCCTCTTCCTTGCCGGCCTTGGCCACCATCAGCATGCGTTCTTGCGACTCGGACAGCATGAGTTCATAAGGCGTCATGCCCGGCTCGCGGCGCGGCACATGCGTCAGATCGAGATCGATCCCGTTCCCGGCCCGCGAGGCCATTTCGCAGGACGAACTCGTCAGTCCGGCCGCGCCCATGTCCTGAATACCGACCAGGAGATCACCCGCCATGAGTTCGAGACAGGCTTCCAGCAAGAGCTTTTCCTGGAAGGGATCACCCACTTGTACCGTCGGCCGCTTCTTTTCCGATTGATCATCGAAGGAATCGGAGGCCATCGTCGCGCCGTGAATACCGTCGCGCCCTGTCTTCGACCCGAAGTAGATCACCGGATTGCCGACGCCAGCCGCAGTCCCGAGGAAGATCTTGTCCTTCTGTGCGATGCCGAGGCAGAACGCATTCACCAGCGGATTGAGCGAGTAGATATCGTTGAACACGACTTCGCCGCCCACCGTCGGCACGCCCATGCAATTGCCGTAACCGGCGATTCCCGCCACGACCCCCTTCACAATATGGCGGTTCTTCGCCGTATCCAGCCCGCCAAAGCGCAACGAATCCAGCAAGGCAATCGGCCGAGCCCCCATCGTAAACACATCGCGCAAAATCCCGCCCACCCCCGTCGCCGCGCCCTGATAGGGTTCGATGAACGACGGATGGTTGTGTGACTCCATCTTGAACACGACGCAAAGCCCGTCGCCGATATCTACCACGCCGGCGTTTTCGCCGGGGCCCTGGATGACACGCGGCCCCGTCGTGGGCAGCTTCTTCAAATGCACGCGCGACGACTTGTAGGAGCAATGTTCCGACCACATGACGGAAAACATGCCAAGTTCCGTCAAGTTCGGCTCCCGGCCCAGAATCTCGACGATCTTCTTGAACTCGTCGTCGGTAAGATTATGCTGCGCGATCAGTTCTTTCGTAATCACAAGCGCCATCGACCCGTTCCTCTATTGGCAATCAACCCGTCAGACTTACTGTCGGCTCTTCGCAACCACTGCTTAGACTTTCACCTTCATTGCTTTGAGCACCGATTGAAAGATCAGCTTCCCGTCCTGGTTCCCCAAAATATCTTCGGCACAGCGCTCCGGATGCGGCATCATCCCCAGCACATTACCTTCCGGATTGATGATCCCGGCGATATTGTCGAGCGATCCGTTGGGATTCGCTTCAGGCGTGACCTTCCCCTCCGGCGTGCAATAGCGCAAGACGATCTGCGCGTTCGCCTGCATCGCCGCCAGCGTGACCGGATCGGTGTAATAATTGCCGTCTGCATGAGCAACGGGAATCTTCAACACCTGGCCTGACTCGCAGGCCTCCGTAAAGGCCGTGGCCGCGTTCTCCACCTTCACATACACATCCTTGCAGATAAAATGGAGCGACTTGTTCCGTAGCATCGCCCCTGGCAACAGACCGGCTTCAAGCAAAATCTGAAACCCGTTGCAGATCCCGATCACCACCCCGCCGTCCTTGGCGAACGCCTTCACAGCGCCCATCACCGGCGAAAACCGTGCAATCGCGCCCGTGCGGAGATAATCGCCATAGGAGAACCCGCCCGGAAGGATCACCGCATCGATCCCCTTGAGCGACGTCCCCTTGTGCCAGATCATCTGCACCGATTGCCCCAGCACAGTCTGAAACACGTGCTGACAATCGTGATCGCAATTACTGCCCGGGAAAACTATGACTCCAACATTCATGATTAGACCAGCTCGTAGCGGTATTCTTCGATGATGGTGTTCGCCAGCAGCTTTTCGCACATCTGCTTCACTTGCGCGTCGGCTTTGGCCTTATCCGTTTCCTGGACGTCCACTTCCATGTACTTCCCCACCCGCACATTCGCCGCATTCTTGAACCCGAGCGAATCGAGCGCATGCTCGATCGCCTTCCCCTGCGGATCCAGAATTCCCTGCTTCAACGTCACATGAATCTTGGCCTTCATTCCATCCCTCTCTTCTTCTCTTACTCTTTCCTTCCGTCCTTCTCTCCTTCTTCCTACTCCGATTTGGTCAAGCGTGCTGTTTTCACTGCGCGCATTGACCGAGCACCTTCCATTGGTCCCCTTATAATTGATCCCCGGTGCGCGGGCAGCGAGCACAGGTAGCACCCGTCACCGCTCCACTCCCTACGCCCCTGTATCCGGCGGCTTCGACAACTCCGTCAAGTGCCGCTTCGCCCACGTGATCCCCGCCATCAGGCCCACACCCAACAACGCAAGCGCCACAAAACCCAGGCGATGCAGCGTCGTCTCAGTCAAGATCGCGAAGGCGACAATGCACGTCGTCCCGATCCCCAAAGAAATAATGGGGCCGTTATCACGAACAAACATCACGAAGCGTCTCACACCTTATCCCCTCTCCACTACAGGGAGGCGGGCTTGCCGTTTCTCACTGCGCGCATGCACCGAGCACATACCCTAATCTCACTTATCAATAACTCCGAGTGCGCGGAGCGCGAGCAAGAGAACCGGCATGCCCGCCTCCTATCCACACACCCGCTTCAGCACTTCCTGATACGCCTCTTCGATCTTGCCCATATCTTTCCGGAACCGGTCCTTGTCCATCGAATCGCCGGTCGTCATATCCCAGAGGCGGCAGGTGTCAGGAGAAATCTCATCGGCCAGAACCAGCTTATTGTGAAACACGCCGAACTCCAGTTTGAAGTCCACGAGCTGCATCTGCCGTTCAGCAAAGAACGGCTTCAGCACCGCGTTGATCTTGTGTCCCAGATCCCGAAGATCCTTCAGCAAAGCAGGCGTGGCAATATTCATCAACCGCAAATGATCGTCGTTCACGAGCGGATCGCCGAGAGCATCGTCCTTATAATAGAACTCCACGATGGCCGGCTGAATGGGGTCGCCTTCCTTGAGCCCCAGGCGTTTGGCCAGACTCCCGGCAATGATGTTCCGCACCACCACTTCCACCGGAACAATGGTCACCTTCTTCGTGAGCATTTCCCGATCGCTGAGCCGCTTCACAAAGTGGGTCCGGATGCCTTCCGCCTCCAGCAGCGTGAACAACCGCTCCGACACCTTATTGTTGATGATGCCCTTGTCCACGATCGTGCCGCGCTTTTGCGCGTTGAACGCAGTCGCGTCATCCTTGAAGTAGTGCACCACCTCGTCGGCCCGCTCAGCCGTGAAAATCTTCTTGGCCTTGCCTTCGTAGAGCAGCGTTCCTGTCGTCATAAGCTTCTCCCGCTCTGTATGCGCTATTGCGCCAACACTTCGATCAACTGATCCAGCGACCGGACCGTGCCCACCAGCGTCGGATTGCCCATGCGCCGGTTATGCCTGGCTTCCTTCACCTTATTCAAGGCCAGGATCAGCGCATGAAACTCTTCCGGCTTGGCCGTCTCAAAATAGGTGATGAAGTCGAAATCATCAAGGCCGGTGGAATGATAGAGCTTCCGTTTTACCGTCTTTTGATAGGGCAACGCCGCTTCGGTATGTTCCTGCATCATCGCGGCGCGCTTCTCTTGAGACAGCGACCACCACTCCGTATCTTTGCGGATCGGAAGCACCATGACATAGGGCCCCGATTCACTGGAGCCTTTGAGATCCGTTTTCAACTGCTCGGGAAATCCCGGCACATAGTTGGGCTTCTTCGTAAGGCCATTGAGCAACACCACGCTGGAGAGATACCGGCCAAAGGCGCTGTTCTGCAGGTCTACCAGAAACTGCTGGGTATCCTTTAATTCCGTCCCGTGCACCCGCAACATAAAGTCGGCATGATCCGACAGGCCACGCAGAAGATAGATATCGATCGCCAGCTTCTCCCGATGCTGCTCCACTACCCCTCTGAACGAGGTGAGGTTGGCGATCCTCATGGCCTGATCCAGCTTGCCCCAATCGGTCTCGATGCGAAACGCGGCAAAGGTGCCATACACACCGGGTTCGCTCAGCAACTTCTCGCGATCGGCGGCCGACGCCGGAGAAGCGGTCACGCAACCGAGCAGGAACATCACGCAGGCCAATCCAGTTCCATACATGCGATTCATCATCGACGTCTCCTTCCGCTTTGCTTTCCTGCCGCAGATCCCGCCTTGCGACCGAACACCCGGCGATAGATCTGATCGAGATGGCGAAGATAATACTTCGGATTGAAACAGGCGGCTATCTCGCTCTTCTTGAGGTGTTTTGAAATAAAGGGATCGTTCCCGACCAGGCCCTGCAGCCCGCCGGCCCCTTTCCACGAAGCCATGGCATTCCGTTGCACCGCTTCGTATGACTCCTTGCGTTGCGCGCCCTTTTCGACGAGCGTGAGCAAGAGCCGCTGGGAATAGACCAACCCGCCGGTCAGATCGAGATTCCGCTGCATGTTGGCGGGATAGATCAGGAGATCCTTGATGAGATCGGTGACTTTCGCCAGCATGTAATCCATGAGGATCGTGCTATCGGGCATGATAACCCGCTCGACCGACGAATGGCTGATGTCCCGCTCATGCCAGAGCGCCACATTCTCCATCGCCGCCAGACTGTTCGCCCGCACGATCCGGGCAAGCCCGCAGAGATTCTCCGAGATGATCGGGTTCCGCTTGTGCGGCATCGCCGACGAGCCTTTCTGCCCTTCAGAAAAGAATTCCTCCGCTTCAAGCACTTCGGTGCGCTGCAGATGGCGAATTTCCGTGGCTATCTTTTCGATACTGGCCGCCAGCAATGCCAGCGCCGTGGCATAGGAAGCATGGCGGTCGCGCTGCACCACTTGATTCGAGACCGGGTCCGGCCGCAGGCCCATCTTAGCGCAGACGAATTCCTCGACCTCGGGCCCTTGATGCGCGAATGTGCCCATCGCCCCGGACAGCTTGCCGACGGCAATTTCCCGGCGCACGGCCTGAAGGCGCTCCCGATGCCGGCACATTTCCTCGTACCAAATGGCGAGCTTGAATCCGAACGAGATCGGCTCGCCATGAATGCCGTGCGACCGTCCGACCATCACCGTCATTTTATGGCGCATCGCCTGCCGCTTGAGGACGTCGATCAGCCCGTCGAGGCCTTCAAGAATAATGTCGAGCGCTTCGGTCATCTGCACCGCGAGCGACGTATCGACAATATCCGACGACGTGAGGCCCATGTGCAGAAACCGGTGTTCAGGACCGACTGTGTCCATCAACGATTCGAGGAACGCGATAATATCGTGCTTGGTGACCTTCTCGATTTCGGCGATCCGGGCGACATTGATCTTCGCCTTCTTGCGGATCTTCGCAGAGGTGCCGCGCGGCGCCTGTCCTGCCTTCTCGAACGCGGCGCAGGCCTGCAACTCCACTTCCAGCCAGATTTCATACTTGTGTTTAAGATCCCAGATGGATTTCATCCTGGGTCTGGTATACCGTTCGATCACGAACCTGTCCTCCTCCACACCGGCTTCTCGGGAGTCGCCCGCTTTTCAGCCAGCCTCTCCTCCGTAGCCAGCACCTTATCCAGCACACCGTTCACAAACTTCGACGCTTCCTCATCGCCGAAACTCTTCGCCAGCTCAATCGCTTCATCCATCGTGACGTTCGCCGGCACATCGTCCATCCACATCAATTCATAGAGACCCGCGCGCAGGATGTTCCGGTCCACGATCGGCATGCGGCTCACTTTCCAATTCGTCGCATACTTCGCCAGCAGAGCATCGAGATCTTTTTTCTTCTCCAGCACACCGGCCACCAACCGCTCGGCAAAGGCTTTCGTTTCCTCATCCGCAGTAAGCGGCTTCCAGAACTCGTCGAGCCACAGGCCCGGCTTGCCGTGAATATCGTACTGAAACAAAATCTGGAGCGCCCGTTCGCGCGCTTCGTGGCGTGATCCCATAACTAGAGGCTTTTCTTTCGTACGGTCCGCTTGGGACGGAGTGCCGCGTCGGCAATCACCGGTTCCAGCGCCTTGAGTTGTTTGATCACGCTCGCCATTTCAATCGCCGACTTCGCCGCCTCGCCGCCGCGGTTGAACTTTGCCGGATCCGCCCGTTCGATCGCCTGCGCCACCGTCTCCGTCGTCAACACGCCGAAGATGATCGGCACACCGGTCTCCAGCGACGCCTGCCCGATTCCCCGGCTGGCTTCGTTGCAGATGTAATCGAAGTGCGGCGTGTCTCCCCGAATGACGGCGCCGAGACAAATCACGGCGTCGAACCGCCCAGACTTGGCCAGCGTCTTCGCCACGAGCGGAATCTCGAACGCGCCCGGCACCCGCACCACCTCGATATCCTGATCCTTCACCCCGTGCTTCGTGAGCCCGTCCAGACAGGACGAGAGCAACTTGCTCGTGACGAATTTATTGAACTTGGCGACGACGATGCCAAACCGCATCCCCGTCGCATCATGCGAACCCTTACGAAGCTTCATACCTACCTAAATTCCCTTCCTACCTACACCACACACTTCCAGGGTGGATGGGATAGCCCCGACTGCGCGCATTGACCGAGCACCGCCCTTGATCTGTTATTTCAATCAAGTCCTGCGTGCGCGGGCAGCGAGCATGGGGACTGTCCCATCCACCCCGCTACACTTTCTTGAGCAAATGCCCCATCTTATTCTTCTTCGTGCGCAAGTAGCGGACGTTGGCCGCGCGAGGGGCAATTTCGATTGAGACCCGCTCCACGACTTTCAATCCATAACCTTCGATCCCGACGATCTTGCGCGGGTTGTTGGTGATCAGCTTGATCTGATGCAGGCCGAGATTGACGAGAATCTGCGCGCCCACCCCGTAGTCCCGCAGATCGGCCTTGAAGCCCAACCTGAAATTCGCCTCGACCGTATCGCTGCCTTCATCCTGGAAGCCGTAGGCCTTGAGCTTGTTCAGCAGACCGATACCCCGACCCTCTTGATTCAGATAGAGCAACACGCCGCGGCCTTCGGCTTCGATAATCTGCATGGCTCGATGGAGCTGATCGCGGCAATCGCACCGGAGCGAGCCGAGCGCATCGGCGGTCAGGCAGCCGGAATGCACCCGAACGAGAGTTGGATTCCCCCCGTCCACTTTGCCCTTCACCAGCGCGATATGCGTCACATTGTCGACTTCGTTTTCGAACGCCACGGCCTCAAAGTCGCCGAAGATCGTCGGCATGCGGGCTGTCGCCGCCCGCTTCACGAACGTCTCGCGTTGCATGCGGTATTCAATGAGCGCCTTGATCGTCACCATCTTCAGTTTGTGACGTTTCGCAAATTTGGCCAGCTCCGGCACGCGGGCCATGGTGCCGTCTTCATTCATGATTTCGCAGATGACGCCCGCCGGCTGCAGCCCCGCGAGGCGCGCCAGATCGACCGAGCCTTCCGTCTGCCCCGCCCGTTTCAGCACCCCGCCTTTTTGCGCCTTGAGCGGGAAGATATGCCCGGGCCTGGCCAGATCCGCCGGCTTGGCTTTGGGGTCAAGCGCCACCTGAATCGTGGTTGATCGATCAGCCGCAGAGATCCCGGTGGTAATCCCTTTACGGGCATCCACAGAGACCGTAAACGCTGTACCGAAGGTTGCCGTGTTCTCAATCGCCTGGGGCGGAAGCTGCAATTCTTCGCAGCGTTCAGGCGTCAAGGCCAGGCAAATGAGCCCACGGGCATGCTTCGCCATGAAATTGATCGCTTGCGGCGTAACCTTGTCCGCGGCAATGACCAGGTCGCCTTCATTCTCGCGGTCTTCGTCATCGACCAGAATGATGCACTTACCTTTGCGAATGTCTTTGATCGCGTCTTGAATCGTATTGAATGGATTAGCCATAGTCGGAAAAGTTAACTGATTAATTTTAGGTTGAAAATCGTCCTGACAGGAGGCCACAGATAACCCTGTTTAACCCCCACCTGTCAACGGGAAAAACAAGCTTGCCAGGATACTGAAAATGCCCCCCTGCTGCGTTCTCGCCACACTCAGAGGCGCAACGTACGAAACGTACGCCTTGCCTCTTCGCTTGCTGCGGCCTTGCAGGATGGCATTTTGAGCATCCTGTTAACAAAGTCCCCTCGCTACATCAACAGGCTGGTTCAACTCGTAGCCGGAGAAACACCATCCCCCAGGCACAGACCCCGAGCCCGGCAAAGAACCAGAGCCCCGCATCATAACTCCCGGTCACCACTTTCAAACCTGAGAGCACCACCGGAAAGGCAAATCCGCCGATACTCCCGACGGCGCCGATGAGACCGGAGGCCATCCCGATCTGTTGAGGAAACTCTTCCGCCACCATTTGAAACACGACCCCGTTTCCCACCCCCATCGCCCCGCTCGCGAGCACGATCATCGCAATGCCCATCGATTGGGAAGGACTGGTCACCGCCACAATTGATCCGACAATGAGCGGCAACACGATATATAACACCCGCATGCCGCCACGCCGATCTGCCGCATAACCCCCGAAGGGGCGAATCACGCTCCCGACGAACCCGCAGAGCGCCGCAACCGACCCGGCAGCGACCGCATCAAACCCATAGGTTTCATACAGCAGCATCGGGAGCACACTGCAGAGTCCGACAAATCCCCCGAAGGTAATCGAATAGAGGAAACACAACCAGTAAGCCGACCTCTGCCGCAGGAGTGTGGCTGCATGGTGCCACCATTCGATATCGCGGCTGTGCCGGTCGCCCTGCCGGCTCTCCCGGACGAGCAGGATGAATAGCACGCAGGTCAACGCGACGATCCCGGCCATGACGCCGAAGACCTGCTGCCAACCCAGCGCCTCCGCCCATCGAGGCGCGAGAAACAAAATGAGCACCGTACCGATATTCCCCGAAGCGGCGAGCCCCAGCACAAGCCCCTGTGAGGACGGCGGATAGGCCTGTCCGGCCAACGGCAAGGCTACGGCAAAACTCGCCCCGCCCAATCCCAACAACAATGCCAGGCACCACAGCCCGATCGACGCCGGATCCGCCAGCCAGCCCCAGAGCAGAACCGCCAACTCTCCAATCAGAATCGCGACAGCCGTATTCTTGGCTCCAAACCAATCACAGCTCCACCCTCCCAAGACGCGCAACAAAGCCCCGCCCAGCAGCGGCAACGCCACCAGCATGGACAGATCGGCCCCGGTAAGTCCGAGCGCCCGAGCCATCGGCAGACTCAGCGCCCCGATCAGCAGCCAGACCATGAAACTGACCGTGAGGTGCAGCCAAGCCCCCAGCAAAGTAGGCCAGTGGCCGCCACGCACCATCTGCCAGATATCAGCCACGCACAATCCTCCAGTAGAACGGGTCACTATAGGGGAGCCCCTTTCTCCGGCGCAACCCAAGGGGGGGGTGAGGATACGGTCGGGGCAAGAGCGATTGACCCATTACTCAGAGGATGCTCAAAAAGTTCGTCCAGCAAGGCCGCAGCCGATGAAAGCACCGGAGGCGTACCCTCTGGGGTACGTTGAGGATGCTTTCGAGGTGAGAACGCAGCTGACGGACTTTTTCAGCATCCTGCCGGACAACCTTTGTCCGGTCAGATGGTTCTGTTATAGTCAGCGTCCCATGAGTGGTCGCAACCCATCAGACGACGAGCCCGAGAGCGCACTGGAACCGGAGATTCTCGATCCGTCCGACGACGAGGTGATCGAGGCTGAAGCGGCTCCCATCGTACTGGATCTCCCACAGGCCGACGGGCGCATGCCGGCCGATGCCCAGGCCGTCGCCCCCGTTACCGGCCTTCAGCAATATCTGGCAGAGATCCGGCGCTATCCCTACCTCTCCAAAGAAGAAGAATTGCTATTGTTCCACGAATACCACGTGCAAGGCAGCCGCGAAGCCGCCGTGAAACTCATCATGGCCAACCTGCGCGTATCGGTCGCCATCGCCTCCGAGTATCTCCACACCGGCGCCGACCATATGGACCTGATTCAGGAAGGCAATGTCGGCCTGATGCAGGCGATCAAGAAATTCGACCCGGCGAAAAATGTCCGCTTCTACGCCTATGCTGCCTGGTGGTCGCGCGCCTACATTCTCCGTTACCTCCTGAATACCTTCCGGCTCGTCAAAATCGGCACCACCCAGGACCAGCGGAAGCTCTTCTACAACCTCAAGAAGGAGAAGGCCAAGCTCGCCCGGGAGGGGTTCGCGCCCGACACCAAACTCCTGGCCGACCGGCTCAACGTCCGCGAGCGCGATGTCATCGAGATGGACCAGCGGTTGGGTAATTGGGAACTGTCTCTGGACCAGCCGATCGGAGAAGAACAGGACGGCACCCTGCTCGATGTCCTCCCCTCCCAGCAATCAGGGGTGGACGAGGTCATTGCCGACAATGAACTCCGCACTCTATTCCGGAAGAAGCTGGCCGAGTTTGCCAAGACGCTGGACGAACGGGAAGAGGACATCCTAAGGAACCGACTCCTGTCTGAAACACCCATGACCCTCGACGATCTGGGAGAGAAATACGGCGTGACAAAAGAACGCACCAGACAGCTGGAAGCCCGTATCATCAAGCGATTACGCGAATACATCAAGAAAGACGTCAAGGACTTCGACCGTCTGAAGATCTAGCCTGAACCCTCCACGTTCTTCTTCGCATTTTCTCTCTAGAATTCTTGATTCTCAATGGGTTATGATTTCACCAGTCCAGCCGCTGGGATTGTAAAAGAATTTCTTTTCCCGCCCCCTTGACTTGGACCAGCCTCGGGCTATCTCTCGTACTGCACGGTGGCAGTCGCTCTGTCTATTTGAGGAGCGTGAGAGTCCAGCCGACGAATGTGGCTCTGCATCAAATCGTTGTAACGTTCACCACAGTTTATTCATCGCAGGAGGAGGGTTTGTTATGAGCTCAGCAGCGAAAGAGAAAAAGAACCTCGCCAAGGGATTTCAACCTTTGGGCGACCGAGTGTTCGTGACCTACACCGAGGAACTGGAGCGGACCGCCGGCGGTATTTATGTGCCGGATTCTGCCAAGGAAAAGCCGCAGCGGGGTATCGTTCAGGCCATCGGCAAGAAGGTCGAGAACGTGAAGGTGGGCGACCAGGTCCTCTTCGACAAGTACTCAGGCAGCAAGCTCCGCATCGAGGACGAAGAGTGCTTGATCCTCAAGGAAGAAGACATCCTCGGCATCTTCACCAGCTAATCGACAACCACGACGACGACTGAATTAACGGAGGAACCACATGGCCAAGCAACTATTGTATAGCGAGCAAGCTCGCGCGTGTATTTTGAAAGGTGTCAACCAGCTCGCGGACGCCGTCAAGGCGACCCTCGGCCCCAAGGGCCGGAACGCGATTCTGGACAAGAAGTTCGGCGCCCCGACCATTACCAAGGACGGCGTCACCGTCGCCAAGGAAATCGAACTCAAGAACCCCTATGAAAACATGGGCGCCCAGCTCGTGCGCGAAGTCGCCAGCAAGACCAGCGACACCGCCGGCGACGGCACCACCACAGCCACCGTGTTGGCCCAGGCCATCTATCGTGAAGGCGTGAAGAACATCACCGCCGGCGCGAACCCGATGGAAATTCAACGCGGCATCAACAAGGCCGTGGAAGTGGTGATCGGCGAGCTGAAGAAGCTCAGCAAGCCCTGCCAGAACAAGACCGAAATCTCCCAGGTCGGCACGATCTCGGCCAACAACGACAAGACCATCGGCGACCTCATCGCGGAAGCGATGGAGAAGGTCGGCAAGGATGGCGTGATCACGGTCGAAGAAGCCAAGTCGATGACCACCTCGTTGGACGTCGTCGAAGGCATGCAGTTCGATCGCGGCTACATCTCCCCCTACTTCGTGACCAACGCCGAGCGGATGGAATGCTCCGTCGAAGAGCCGCTCATCCTCATCAATGAAAAGAAAGTCAGCAGCATGAAGGACCTCCTCCCGGTCCTCGAGCAGGTTGCCAAGATGGGCAAGCCGCTCGTGATCATCGCGGAAGAAGTCGAAGGCGAAGCGCTCGCGACCCTCGTGGTCAACAAGCTCCGCGGCACCCTCAACGTAGCGGCCATCAAGGCCCCGGGCTTCGGCGATCGCCGCAAGGCCATGCTGGAGGACATTGCGATTCTGACCGGCGGCCAGGTGATCTCGGAAGACATCGGCCTCAAGCTGGAAAACGTGAAGCTCACCGACCTCGGCCGCGCCAAGCGCGTCACGATCGACAAGGATAACACCACGATCGTGGAAGGCTACGGCGATCCGAAGAAGATCGAAGGCCGCGTGAAGCAGATCAAGGCCCAGATCGAAGAGACGACCTCCGACTACGATCGCGAGAAGCTCCAGGAGCGCCTTGCCAAGATCGTCGGCGGTGTGGCCGTCATCAACGTCGGCGCCGCGACCGAGACCGAAATGAAGGAAAAGAAAGCCCGCGTCGAGGACGCCCTCCACGCGACCAAGGCAGCCGTCGAAGAAGGCATCGTGCCCGGCGGTGGAACGGCCTATCTCCGTTGCATCGACGCGCTGGGTTCGCTCAAGTTGATCCCCGAGCAGCAAGTGGGTGTGAACATCATCCGCCGCGCCCTCGAAGAGCCGATCCGTCAGATCGCGTTCAATGCCGGGATGGAAGGTTCGGTCATCGTCGAGAAAGTGCGCAACGACAAGAACCTCAGCGCCGGCTACAACGCGGCGACGGAAGAGTATGTGGACATGATCAAGGCCGGCATCATCGATCCGACCAAGGTGTCGCGCTGCGCATTGCAAAACGCGGCCTCCGTGGCGGGCTTGATGCTCACCACCGAAGTCATGATCACCGACATCCCCGAAGAGAAGAAGGAAGCCGCCGGCGGCGGCCATGCCGGACACAACCACGGCATGGAAGGGATGTACTAAGAACGAGCTGATCACGCCCCGCGTGCAGCAACAGAAGGCCCCGGCGGGAAACCGCCGGGGCCTTCGTGTTTTCAGGGTAGGAATTATTTCGAGGAGGTGATCAGTCGCATCGTCGCCTTAAGCACAGGCGACGTCTTGGATTCGTAGTAGAAAGCGCGGAAGAATTGGTTAACGAGTCCCGTGTGGCGCGTATGGTCGGCGTTGAATTGAGCCACGCCTTTCGCCCGGTCGTCGGTGTCATAGCCCCCGCGGATGGCGCAGCGTTCGAGCTCCTCCGCTGAATCGGGCAACGCATGGGTCTGAAAATCCTGCACCATCTGTAGCTTGTGTTCGACGTCGCGGAGAAAGACATAGGCGGCAGCCAGGTCATCCCGCTCCCGGGGCGAGATGAGCTTGTAACGGACGAACCGGTTCAGCGCGCCGAGCGTGCTCCGGTCCAACAACCCCGTCACTTTCTTCCCCGCGATCACCTGCACCGTCTGCACAAAGAACTCGATCTCGCGAATCCCGCCGATGCCGAGCTTCACGTTGCGCCGTTCGTGACCGCGATCGACCATTTTCACATCGATCATATCCTTCACGCCCCGCACATCCTGCACAATCGCCAGCGCGCCGGAGAGATCGATCTTCTCTTTGGGCGGTCCAAAGATAAACAGCTTCACCATCTTCAAGAACGCCAGCCCGACCTCCATGGAGCCGGCCACGGGCCAGGCCTTCAGCAGCGCCAGCCGTTCCCACACGACGCCTCTCGTGGAGTAATATTTCTTGTAGTCGTCGAGCGACCGCGCCAACTGCCCGACCGAGCCTTCGGCGCGCAGACGTAGGTCCACGCGAAAGACATAGCCTTCACGGGTCTGTTCGACCAGGGCTTTCGTCAGTTCACGCGAGAGGATCTCGAAATACTCCTCGTTGGAAATGCCGACCGCACCGGGCTTCACCTTCTGCTTGCCGCGCGGCGCTTTCGTCTCCCCGTCATGGGACGCGTAGACATAGATCAAATCGACATCCGAGCTGTAGTTCAATTCATGGCCGCCGAGCTTTCCCATGCCCATCACGGCAAACCCCGTCTCCACCCACCGCCCCTGCTTCGTCTTGTGCATCGGTACGCCATATTGCTGCCGCAGGTCGGCATCGACGATCTCGTAGGCCGCATGGATCAACAGGCTCGCCAGATCCGACAGCGAAGATGTCGTCTCCGGCACCGGCGACAGGCGCAACAGATCACGCACGCCGATGCGCAACATCTCACGCCGGCGAAACCGGCGCAGCGCCTCCAGCTTCATCTCCTTCACCGTCAGATGCGCCAGGCTCTTGTTCAGCGCGCTCTCCAATTCCTTCCGGGCAGGCGGCTTCGACAATACCGCCGCTTCCGACAGCCAATAGACCAGCATGGGATCGCGAATGACGGTAAACGCCAGCGCATCACTGTTGCCGAAGATTGTACAGAGCAGATCGAGCATGCGCGGCGAACTGCGCAGATAGTCGAGGAAGGAGGAGCGCGTAACCTCGCCGAACAACCGCTCCCAATGGTTCAAGGCCTGGTCCGGATCGGCGGTTCTCGAAATGGAATCCAGCAGGATCGGGAGGATCTCCGCCAGTTGACGCCGATGGTGGGGCTCACCCGCCATCGCCTGAAGATTCCGGTCGGCCTGCTCGATATCGTGCAGGTGATAGGCAGACAGAATGGTCTCAATTTGCTTGGAATCCCGCTCCGTCGCCAGCAGCACCGGACGAGGATCGGGCTTCGAGGCAACGGCCTGAGCTGGTTTCGCAGATGCTGTTTTAGGGAGACGAGTCATAGCGCGGCATTATACTGACTCAACTCATTCCGGTATACTGGGGGCCGGTTAGCCAAAGGATTCATCACGATGCCCCTCGATGAACAGCTCAAGCAAGCGGTAAGCGCCCTCTGCTCCGACGTCGAGCCCGATATCCTTCAGGATTTTCTGAGCCGCATGGATCGGGAATACTTCCGCCGGTTCGAACCGGCCGTCATCGCCGGGCACGTTCGACTCGCCGCGCACCTGACTCCCGACCATCCCTGCGAAGTCACCATTGCGGAACGGACGGATCAGCATTTTGATCTGACCCTCGTGGCCTACGACTACTTTTCCGCCTTCGCCAACATCTGCGGCCTCCTCTCCGCCTTCGGACTGAATATCGAGGAAGGCCAGATCTACACCTTCGCCGAGAGCGCCGCGCCGGCCGCAACCCGCAGCAGTTATGCAGGCGGGCCGCGTATGCGCCCCAAAGGCCGGCCGGGCTTGAGCCGGAAAAAGATCGTGGATGTCTTTCGCGTACAGCCGGGGCGCGGCATTCCCTTCGGGCCGGAGGATCACCAACGGCTCATCGGCGAACTTACCGCCTTGATGACGCAACTCGATGCCGGCGAATTCGACGAAGCGCGCCAGGCCGTGAATCGCCAACTGGTCGAACAGCTGGGCAAACGGCGCGGCTCGTTCAGCGGCCTGCTCCATACCGTCCACATCACGTTCGACAACAGCCAGTCCCCCACCGACACGGTAATGGATATCCAATCGGACGACACGCCCGCATTTTTGTATGCCTTCGCCAATGCGCTCGCCATGCGCAACATCTACATCGACAAGGCGCAGTTCGCCATCGAAGGCGGCAAGCTGCACGACCGCTTCTACGTCCGCAACCGCCACGGGCAGAAACTCACCGACCCCGCCGATCAGCAGCACCTGCGCCTGACCGCCGTCCTCATCAAGCAATTCACCCACGCTCTCACCTGGGCGCCGGACCCGGCCAAAGCGCTCGAAGCCTTCGATCAGTTCCTCGACCTCACCGTGCAGGACACCAAGGGCAAGGCGCAGCAACAGGCCCTCGCCTTCCTCGGCGACAAGAAAACCTTCCCCCTCCTCGCCCGCCTGCTCGGCACCAGCGACTTTTTGTGGGAGGATTTTCTGCGCCGCCAGCACGGCAACCTTCTGCCACTGCTGCAACATTATCGGGACGCCCCGCTCATCAAGCCGCAAGCGGCGCTGCGCAAAGAACTCGACAAGGTCGTGGACAAGGCCAAGACCGACGAGGCCCGCAAAGAAGCCTTGAACCGGTTCAAGGATCAGGAACTGTTCCGGATCGACATGAAACACATGGTCGAATCCTCCGGCCTCGCCGACTTCTCCCTCGCCCTCACCGAACTGGCCGAAGTCATCGTGAGCCGCAGCCTGCGCGACTGCCAGGCCAAACTGGAGAAACAGTACGGTGCCCCGAAGCTGGCGAATAAGAAACCCTGCCCCTTTACCATCCTGGGCCAGGGGAAATTCGGCGGGCGCGAACTGGGCTACGCCTCCGACATCGAAGTCCTCTTCGTCTACGGCGGAGCCGGACGCACCAGCGGCAAACAGAGCATCGAAAACAGCGAGTACTTCGAACGGCTCGCGCAGGAACTCCTCCAGTGGATCGAGGCCAAGGTAGAAGGCATCTTCCATCTCGACATCCGCCTGCGCCCCCACGGCGGCAAGGGCTCGCTGACCAATCCGCTCGAAGAAATCATCAGCTACTACAGCCCGACGGGATTAGCCGCGCCGTTCGAACGCCAGTCCATGATTAAGCTCCGCACCGTCGCCGGCGACACCGCCCTCGGCAAGCAGGTCGAAGCCCATCGGGATCATTACGTCTACGGCGGCGCACCCTGGGATCTCGCCACGGCGCTGGACTTGCGCCGGGCGCAATTGAAGCAACTCGTCGAGCCGGGCACGGTGAACGTGAAACACAGCGCCGGCGGCCTTGTCGATATCGAATACGCCGTGCAATATCTCCAAGTAATGCACGGGCACAAGCAACCGATCTTGCGCACGCCCAACACGATGCAAGCTTTGGCGGGATTGGTGGAGTGCGGGTTGGTCACCAGGCAGGACGGCGAACAGTTGCGCAAAGCCTATCTCTTCATCCGCATGCTCATCGACGGCCTGCGCATGGTCCGCGGCAACGCGAAAGACTTGGTACTTCCCCCACCCGACTCAGAAGAATTTATCTTCCTAGCCCGCCGCGTCGGCTACACAACCGACGACTGGCAGGCCGGCGCCAGGCATTTACAGACGGATATTGAACAGCACATGAAGCTGACGAAAGAGTTTTTCGAGAAGACGTTCGGCAAGGTGTGAAGCGATCCTCTGACCTATCCCCAATAACCCGCCCCTCTGACTCGTGAGCCGAATATGACTGCTATTCGGCTCATAAATCATTACATTATGAGCCGAACGAGTGTATCATCTAACTCATGCCCTACAATTGGCAGCAACCAGACTGGCCGGAGTTTCGATACGACCTCACGGCAATCGAGGAGGCGCTGTTTAAGCTTGCCGAAAAATCAGGTCGGGCCAGCGGACTCCTCAAGGGGCTGACGGCCGACGCGCAGATGGAGGCGACCATCGAAATGATGGTGGTCGAAGCGATCAAGACCTCCGCAATCGAGGGAGAACTGCTGAGCCGGAAAGATGTCATGTCGTCGATCCGGAAGAATCTAGGAATAGGGACCGGCCCTCCCACCGGGGACAAGCGCGCCCAAGGCACCGCCGCGCTGATGCTCGCGGTCCGCAACAATTTCGCCACCCCGCTCTCAGAAGAGACGCTCTTCGAATGGCACCGTCTGATTATGACCGGACACCGGTATATCGCCGCCGGACAATGGCGAACCCATGCCGAACCGATGCAGGTCGTATCCGGCGCAGTGGGCCATGAGCAGGTGCATTTCGAAGCGCCGCCATCATCACGCATTCCGGAAGAGATGGCGCGGTTTATCCGATGGTTCAACGACACGGCGCCGGATGGGCCGAATGCCATTCGCAAGGCTGCCGTGCGTTCGGCTCTCGTACACATCTATTTCGAATCGATCCATCCTTTTGAAGACGGCAACGGCCGAATCGGGAGAGCCTTGTCCGAAAAAGTATTCTCACAAGGACTCGGACAGCCCGCCTTGCTCAGCCTCTCGCGAGCCATCGAAGCCAAGCGGAACGACTATTACGACGCGCTGAAAGAAGGCCAGCTGTCGAACAACGTCACCCCGTGGGTGACCTGGTTCGTCAATATCGCGCTTGAGGCGCAGGTCCAGGCTGAGGAACAGATCGAGTTCACGCTGAAGAAAACCAAACTGTTCGACCGCTGGAAAGATCAACTCAACGAGCGGCAGAACCAGATTCTTCGCCGCATGTTGGACGAAGGCCCGCACGGCTTCGAAGGCGGTATGAGCGCCAAGAAGTACATGGTCATCACCGGCGCATCGAAAGCCACAGCCACGCGCGACTTGCAGGATCTCGCGGATAAGGGTGTCTTTGTTCCCACCGGGGGCGGCCGGAGCACACACTACAAGGTCAACCTGTAGTATCATTCTGGCCAACCTGCTTTTGCTCGTGACGTTCGAGGCTATGGTAAAGAATGGTCCGCTACAACGCGAAGCATCCTGCCCCCAAGCCAGACGGAAGAATTCATCTTCCTAGCCCGCCGCGTCAGCTACACAACGGACGACTGGCAGGCAGGAACCAGGCATCTACGACGGATATTGAGCAGCACATGAAGCTGACGAAGGAGTTTTTTGAGAGGACGTTCGGAGCGTTGTAACTGTTACTTCTTGCCCATAAGATCATAACCAGAGCTGCAGTTTCCCAAACAGTGCACGGATCGGACGGGTGACCCTCGGCTTATGAGTCCGCTGCTCTACCAACTGAGCTACACCGCCACAGGTGTGGTTGGTGACTATCAGCCTTCTAAGCTGTTGGTCGCTGCCGCTTATCCTGTTAGCTCCCCTTCCATTTCTGGTTTTCGTGATGGCATGGGGGACTTTGCACGAACTAAGGCCGATATACCCTCACACATTTTTCGCCAAAATATTCCAGGTACCAGCACCTTGACACGCTTCTACCCGTGCCATAGGTTTTTGCGTGGAAAAAACGAACTACAGGGGATGAAAAGTGAGTGAAAAGATTCGGACACGTGGGAAGGAGTTTGCGAAATGGCTTGCTTCGCTACCAGCCAATAGGCGGGCACAAGTCCATGCAACCCAAGCCCGCGCTGCGAAGGCCGAGCATGAGGAGTTTGCAGAGGACTACCGCCGTGGCCTCTGCTACCTGTGCAACAAGCCTCTCGATTTATTTGACAAGGGAACCCCTTGTCCGCACTGGCTGCTTAAGCCTTCTGGTTTTAACAAGAGTGACCTGCCCGCCCTTGCCGCGAAATATGGAGTATTTCAGATTCAAAGTTATCTGCGCTGGGTTGCCAACCAAGAAGACTTTGGACGGAACATCAACGATCTTCCAGAGGAAGGCACCGGCAAGTTGATCGAGGCGACTATTCGGCACAAGAGCCTCGAATGGAGCTTCCCGTGCGCTGAGTCAGACTATCTCGGCCACGCCACTAGCGACCACGCCAAACAACCGCACTATCATTTTCAGATGCGCGTTGACGGGCGTCCGTTTATTGATTACAGCGATTTCCATTTGCCGCTGAGTGAGCAAGAAATTGTTGAGATCGAAGCCTCCCGCACTCGGCCTGACAAGATCAAACGCCAGTTCACTTTTGGCGAGGGCATGAACGATATTTTAAGCGATGAGGCAGCCGAGCACATCCTAAAGACCACAGTGTCAGGCGGGCCAGAAGATGAAGCCAGAGCCCCTTACAAAATTGACACGTTTGTCGAGGCCGAAGAAGGGAAGAAAATAAGGGGAGCTGATCTACGCGAGATCATTCGAGAAGCGAAAGGCAAAGGAGTGCCGGTTGCTAGCCTCATTCACAAGATTCCGAATGCGAAAACCACCATTGTCATTTCTCCGGGGCCGGATGTTGTAGGCAGGCTCCGCGTAGCCCCAAACGGAAAAAGAAACGTCAATGACCACTGCCCCAACTAATCACAAGAAGAAAAAGGCGCTAGGAAGAACATGGTGCCAGGAACTATTTCGATCCGTCCCGCTACTAATCCGCTCCACTGAAACGACCCAGTTGTTCCCGTACGATTCACATCATGCTTGCTGATTCGCAATCGAAAGCTGACCGTCGTCTGTATCTGCTTCTGACCCCCGGGTTTCTTTTCTCCCTTCTGCTTCTCGTTACTAACGACCACCTACTGAAACAGCTTTTCCACAATTGGCTTACCGGCAAGCTTTCTGATGTCGCAGGGCTATTTGCGTTCGCACTGTTCTGGTTAGCCGTACTCCCACCCACCTGGTGGCGAAGCATACTCGTGTCGATTGGGGCCTTCTTCGTTATTTGGAAGACCGACCTATCTGAACCGCTACTACACTTGCTCAATGGGCTGTCGGCCCTGTCTTTTGATCGAGTCGTCGACTACACCGACCTGTGGGCTCTTGCCGTATTACCTGTTGCGTCCTGGTATGCGCAAACAGCCGCCCCTCTTTTTCTTTCTCAGCTTACACCTATCGGAGTAGGTGCCTTGAGCCTAGTGGCGTTCGTAGCAACTTCAAAGATAAACGTTATTACATATTCCGAAGAGGATCAGCCTACCTATGAGTTCCGTGAACCTGCATTCACCCTTCTGCAAGTGATTAACGATCAATTCAACCCTGACCCGATGCTGTCGTTTTCGTTGCTCGACGTATTTAGAGAGAAACACGCGACAACTACCATCGTCTTTCGACATGGCTGTCTCCGCCGGGCGCACATCATTGTGAAGGAGAAAGGACAAGGTAGCGCAGTGTCACTGGAAAGGGCGGACCATTACTGTTCGTCCGTGCACCGTGGAGATGCGACGGTACACGGCAAAGATGGGCCAGTCAGTGATGCTTTTGAGAAGGAGCTTATCGAGCAGTTACAGTGGACGTTAGAGGTACGGAAGACCTTGAAACAATAGGATCGCAACAAAAGAAACATCGGAGCACCAATGATTCCAGGAGTCTTTTCTAATTGCCCAGCGTGATGAACTCACCACCAACCTGGCCTTTTGGTACTCGACGACCTGCCTCTGCCCCTCGGGGCTTTCACGACCTTCGTATTGACTCTCACACCCTAGGAACGTAGCCTGAACCCATTTCACCCCCATAGAATAAAAACTTTGTCACGAACCCTAGCCCTCATGCGTGCCACTCCGGATGTAATACCCTCCCCAGTAGCTGCAAGGCACCCGTGAGTTCAGCTAGCCGAAGACACCGCTGGCTGGGGATTTCAGGAAGGACGCTACGCTGATGACGCACGATATCCGAACCTCGGTTGCCATTGTCGGAGGCGGGCTTGCTGGCCTCTATGCGGCACGGCGGCTTCATGCGCTTGGCATCGACTTCCACCTGTTCGAGGCCCGGGACCGGCTTGGGGGTCGCATTCTCTCTGCGAACGACCAGGGCCACTCTTCGAATGATGGCTTTGACCTTGGTCCTTCCTGGTTCTGGCCGGAAATGCAGCGAGGCCTGGCGGCTCTCGTTGACGAGTTGGAACTTGAGACCTTTCCCCAATACAGCGATGGCGATGTGGTCGTTGAACAGCTGCCTCATGAGGAGCCGAGACGCTATCAGGGAATGCCGCAAGCGCCTCAATCAATGCGTGTTGCCGGTGGCACCGGGGCATTCATTCCAGCCCTTTCTAAGACGCTCCCCCCGGAGGCCTTACGGCTCGGCATGCGTGTGCGCCAGGCGACGCTCAACAACTCCGAAGTCCTGTTAACGATCGTAGCCCCCGACGGGGCTGAACACGAAGTCGCAGCAGAGCACGTGATCTTCGCGCTTCCTCCACGCCTTCTCGCCTCATCGGTTGCCTTTACGCCGGGCATCGACTCTGCCACCGCCATTCTCTGGCGCCACACGGCGACATGGATGGCGCCCCACGCGAAGTTTTTCGCGCTCTACCGGCAATCCTTTTGGCGCGACGCCGGGTTGTCTGGAACGGCTCAAAGTCAGGTAGGCCCACTTGTCGAAATCCATGATGCCACCACGGCCTCAGGCATGCCGGCCCTCTTTGGATTTCTTGGCGTACACACGGATCAGCGAGCAGCACTAGGTGAAGACGCCCTCACGCAAGCGTGCATTATTCAGCTGACTCGATTGTTTGGACCGGAAGCCGGCCGCCCTCACGCCACGCTCATCAAGGACTGGGCCGCAGATCCCCTCACGGCGACAGCAGACGACCGTGCACCAACCGGGCATCCCGAACCCGCACGAATACCCTGGGTAAATGGTGTCTGGAAGAACCGCATGTTTCTTGCCGGCAGCGAAACCAGCACCATAGCGCCAGGCTACTTGGCCGGAGCCATTGCCGCAGCGGAACGGGCAGTACATGAACTACACGGTAGCAGGAAATAATTCAGGCCAGGCTGCTTACTGTCGCGCTATTCGGTGCTTCGTCCATAGCTGAAGCTCAACGCAGATGTCGCCGGAGAAGCGAGGACCTGTCGAGGTCCTGCTGAGATGGAACGCGGACATTGACCGAGTCCGCGAGGGAATGTCTGAAGGCTGCCACTGCACACCGGGACGGATACTGGCGAAAGATACCGCCACCTGCGTCTCCCCATGCCGCTCAATCTGTCGCCTTGACTCCCGCACCATCTCGCCTATACGTTCACGCACTTACGATTCATCTGTTACGCAAAGGAACACCGAATGACCACGTTGTTTTCGCCGTTGCAGGCCGGGGATCTCCTCTTACACAACCGCATCGTCATGTCCCCTCTTACCAGGGCGAGAGCCGGAACCACCCACATTCCCAACGACATGATGGTGGACTATTACTCTCAACGGGCTTCGAGCGGGCTGATCATGACGGAGTGCACCATGGTGGATGCCCATGCCTGCGCCTTCATCGGTGAAGGCGGCATCTACAGTCCCGCGCACGTGGCCGGCTGGAAACGGGTGACCGACGCCGTGCATGCCAAGGGCGGCCTCATCGTTATGCAGATCTGGCATCCCGGCCGCGCCGCGCACTCGTTGCTGAACGAGGGCGAGCAGCCGGTCTCCAGCAGTGCCAAGGCGATCAGGAATGACGTGACGCAAACCCCGGAGGGCGCCAAACCTTACGAAGTCCCCCGCGCGCTCAGCACCGAGGAAATCCCGCGCTATGTGCAGATGTTCGGGCTCGCCGCGCAGAACGCTAAACAGGCCGGCTTCGACGGGGTGCAAATCCACGGCGCCCACGGCTATCTGGTCGACAACTTTCTACGCAACAGCGTCAACGTACGCACAGATGCCTATGGAGGCTCTATCCCCAACCGCGCCCGCTTCCTGCTGGAGGTGATCGATGCAGCCATCAGCGTCTGGGGCGCCGGACGCGTCGCGGTGCGGATCTCACCCCTGGTTCCCTTCAATGACATGACCGACAGTCAGCCCGAAGCCCTGGTGACCTATGTGGCGCAGGAGTTGAGTCAGCGAAGGATCTCGTTCCTGGAAATCCGGCACGAGGATCACGCGCTGGCTGAAGAGCAGGCGATTCTGGCGATCGCCCGCCGACATTTCCACGGTGCACTGATGAGTAACGGAAGTTACGCGCGTGAGAGCGGCGAATCGACGGTGGCGCGCGGCGCGGCCGATGCGATCGTGTACGGGCGCCCGTACATCGCCAATCCGGACTTGGTCGAGCGCTTCGCGAAACAGGCCCCGCTGAACGCAGTCAACTACGATCGACTCTATGGCGGTGGGCCGGACGGCTACAGCGACTACCCGGCCCTGGCCGCGACTTGATTCCCGGCAATGAGCCGAATACGGCGCCTATTCGGCTCGCCTTGAGAAGGGGGAACGCGGGGACATTATGCTGTGGTTGTGCCACCGGGGTTACCATGCACTCGCTCCTGAAAATACACTCGATGCCTTTGAGGCAGCCATCGAGTTAGGAGTCAACGGCCTCGAAACCGATGTTCAACTGTCGGGAGACGGAATACCCGTCATGTTTCATGACCGGCTCTCTCCGGATGGGCGGCTTGTAGGAGACCTATCCAGGAACGAGTTAAGCAGACTGGTTGGATACACTGTTCCCACGTTGGCTGAAACGTTGCTGCTGCTCGAGAAGACGCCTCGGCATTTTCTGTGGAACTTCGAACTCAAACACCCGAATGTCGCAGCTCCGGCTATGGCCGCCCTCACCCCATATCTGCACTCGGCCAATATTTTGATCAGTTCGTTTTGGCATGACCTGATCGGCAGCCTGAGCGCTGATCCCGATCTACGCTGTGCCCTCATTCTCGCGCACTCCCCCCTGCCGTTCGATTCTCGACCCTCATGGATCCCCGTCCGTCAGAATGTTGATACGCTGGTCTGGTGCTTCGATCGAACGCCCCCCGAGGCCCTCTCCCAGGCGAGGCAGCTTGGCTTTCGCAACTTCGTGTATGACGCGGTCACGGCGGCAGATCACGCACAGCTGGCAGAGTGGGACGCGGAAGGAGTTATCACGGATTATCCTGCATTCAGATAATCTGCAGCCGCTGCAGCATTTCCGCATGGCCAAGAAGCCGAACCACGGCGACAGCCTGAACATCATCTCATCGGCGTCGGTGGATTGAAGCGACCGGAATCGACCCCGGCGCCACCTTTCTCCAACTCTTTCTGTGGCTCGCAGGGGAGAAACAAATGGGTCGGAAGTCTTTTCTGATTGCTCAGCATGATGAACTCACCACCAACCTGACCTCCTGACATACAACAACCTGCCTCTTGCCCCCATCTTGTATGCCTGACATTTACCCTCCCCCGCTCACGTCACGTCGCGCAGCGACCACTGGTCCGTTCATTTGACAGCACCTTTCCTGCCGCTGCAATCTAACGACCAGAATTCTGATCACTCATACACGAGGCCTACTAGGGCAAAACATTGTCTCTATCGGAGGTCAAAACCCGCCTGCCTGAACTCGTGGCGGACGTGATGCACTCGCTCCATCCCGATCTTAAGCAATTGATCAAGTCAGCCATTCGCGCCATTGCCGCCGATCCAGAATGTGGAGGGCCGCTGCAGCGGGCACTCGACGGGTTACGAAAATATCGCGTCCGCCGTTTTCGCATCGTCTATGCCGTGCATCAGAAGACGCGAGTCATTCGTCTGATGGCCGTCGGCCACCGTCGATCCGTGTATGAGGAGCTGACCGAGCAGATTCGACGCAAGCCCCGAGGATAGGGCGGGGGAGGCGTCGTTCAGACTTGGATGCACATGGGCGCTCTCTTATGGAAGGTTTCCTAGATTAATTTGACCACTCTCGATACTACCCCTACCCTTGAGGCTGGATCAATTAGCGAGGGACAACCCATGCAGACCGACTTTCACATCAATGTGACTATCGACGACTACCGCGCCTTTCTCTCGTTTGTACAAACACGGGCGAGGAGTGCCATATCTCGCGGCAGAAATCCAACTCTGAGCAGGCTCCTCACATTCTTCATTTGGATGGGCATTGGGCTGGCCCTATCCCTCCTCGTGAATGCCTTCGGCGAACAAGTCCATCTGCCAAGCGCTATCGGGGCTGCAATCACTGTCTTTACAATTGTTGTATCAATGATCTATTGGCAAATGAAGAAGATTCAAGATCAGATGATGCCGCAAAGTGACGGTGCGGTACTCGGAAGCCACCACTACCAAGTTCGCGAAGAGGCCCTACACATTCAGTCTTCATTTGGCGCGACTCAACTTGCTTGGCAGGGAATCAAGAGCCTGGAAGAAACCTCGACCCACTTCTTCCTCTTCATCGACCGATCTGTCGGATTTATACTTCCGAAGCGCTCATTTGCCACGGAATCTCAGCAGAACAACTTCAAATCAGCCGTTATCGAGCGGTGCGGATCGACAAAACTCTAATGACCATCAACGGGTAAAGGCCACAGGCTATTTCCCTCGCTTCTTCCGCGGCCGATATCTTTCCTGCAAAATGCTAACCGTTCGTCAGACCCAATACAGCCCTAGCCACTCTCGCATTTCATCACCCTCGCCATTGACCCTCACACCCCAGGAACGTAGCCTGAGTCCATTTCACCCCCCATAGAATAAAGACTTTGTCACGAATCCCTATCCATCATGCGTGCCACTCCGGATGTACTACTCTACCAAGTAGCTGCAGGCTACCAGTGAGTTCAGCTCGCCGAAGACACCGCTGGCTGGGGATTTCGGGAAGGACAATACGCTGATGATGCGCGATATCCGAACGTCGGTTGCTATTGTCGGAGGCGGTCTTGCGGGCTTATGTGCGGCACGGCGGCTTCACGCGCTTGGCATCGACTTCCACCTATTCGAGGCCCGGGACCGGCTTGGGGGTCGCATTCTCTCTGCGAACGACCAGGGCCACTCTTCGAATGATGGATTTGACCTTGGCCCTTCCTGGTTCTGGCCGGAAATGCAGCGAGGCCTGGCGGCTCTCGTTACAGGAAGAAGGCGTGAAGCTTCCTAGCGCAGGAGAGCGATCCGCCAAGCTAGTGAGCGAGACGGGACAGAATAGATTATCCGGAAGGAAGCTATCTCCACATAGGGAAGTTGCTGCAGATACCCACCACCTTATGGAACCTTCACACGATCGAAAAACGCAGTATCCCCCCCTCCGTCAGACGGAGGAAGTCTGGATCTCCCCCTAAGGCCTCGGTGATGTTTGCAGTGACAATGTCCACGCTGGGTGGCCCACTCGTGTCGACAGTTATATTCATCGTCAGCATTCCTGTCACTGAATCAAATGTGTACGTTCCCCGCTCCATTTGGGCAGCAATGGTGTCGAATGCATCGTTGGCATAGGTGAAGGTCCCGTCCGGCAGGGACGTGACAACCGCAGAAAACGGCACATCAAAGGGGACCTGGAGCTTCCATGCCCCGACAAGAAGATTCGTTGAACTCACTACACGGCTCAGATGAATCTCGTTCCCAGGTCCAGGACCGAAATGCAACACGGCATTGTTCCCGCCGGAATCAATGACGAAGGTATACGGAGGTGTCTGCGTTGGATTCGGATTGGAGAGGCCGCCAGTCCCATCAGTGTTTACTTCCACAGTATAGGCAAAGGCATTCGTGGCCGCGTTCCACTGGTAGGTTCCCCGTTCCATTCCATCGACCCCTCCAGCTACAGCCGGATCGTCATCGTGAGCGAGGAGATACCTCCCATTTGGAAGAAAGGTGAAGACACGTATCTCACTGGGTGTACCTGAAGTCGTCCAACTTCCCCATATCGCAAATTGCCTCTTGAGATGAGCGATCGCATCTCCCTCGGTGGCGAGAGGGATTCCTGCAGCCGCAACTTCAGCGTCAAAATTCGGGCAACTGAAGCAGGTCGTCGGAGGAATCGATGGCAACACGGCTGGAAGTGTAATGACATCAGTGCCTAGTGTGGTATCAAGTCCCAAGAGATATCGCGCCAAGTTCACGGGCCATTCGTGCCTGACATCCGGAACGCTCGTCCTCCGCAGCAGGGTAAATGGAGTAATAGTCGGCTGACCAGGAGCTTCGATCGGTAGTATCAGTGAGCCAAAAAATACGACAAAATCACCAGGGCGATACTGGAATTCTCCGTTTGGACCGGTTCGCCCAGAGAGGCCGGAAGGTCGTGTGGTGTAGGGAAGCCCTTGAACCGGGCTATCAATGAAGACCCCAGTGAGCGTTGGGGCAGTGCTTGACCCGCCGCCGTCTCCACCTCCACCACATGAAGCAAGCAATAGCCCCGCCGCCAGTGCTAGCAGTGCAATGGAATGACGCATGGCCTTCCTCCACTCATCCGCGATGATTCTTCGTATGTATGATGGTGCAGTGAATTTCAAGGCAGGATACCTAAGAGAAATCGAGGCTACAACCCCCTCTTCAGTATAGAAACTCAAGAAAAGGTGGCGGGAGTATTATTTGCTTGTACGGCGTGATGAACTCATCACCAACCGGACTCCTAGTATTTGACAGCTTGCCTCTACCCCTCAGCTCAGCCACCTGACACCCCCCTTCGCCTTGCCTCTTCCTGCCTCGGCCCTTTAGGATGGCATCGGAAGTTGCCTGGCATCTCATCCACTGAGGAATTCACATGGAAGCAAGCTTTTGGCTCAACCGATGGCAGACGAACCAGACGGGATGGCACGAGAGCGCCGTTAATCCTCTGCTTGTCGAACACTTTCCTTCCCTGCACGTGCCCCCTGGCGGGCGTGTCTTTGTGCCGCTCTGCGGGAAGTCGCTCGATCTCGGCTGGCTCCTGTCTCTCGGCTATGCGGTCGCCGGGGCGGAACTCAGCGAATTAGCCATAACCCAGCTCTTTGCCGAACTTGGCATGGAAGCTCGTATCTCGGAAGTCGGAAAGTTGAAGCACTTTAGCGGAGAGCAGATCGACATCTTCGTGGGCGATATCTTCGACTTGTCTCGCGAGATCCTCGGCCCCGTCGATGCGGTCTATGACCGTGCCGCGCTGGTCGCACTGCCGGAAACTATACGGCCTCGCTACACGACGCATCTCAAAGCCATCACGGGGATGGCCTCTCAACTCGTCATCGGCTATGAGTACGACCAAACCGTCGTGGCAGGCCCTCCGTTTTCCGTCACTTCCGACGAGCTCCGCCGCCATTACAGCGGCGACTATACCCTCAAGCTATTGGCCCGCATTGATGTCCCCGGCGGACTCAAGGGCAAGTGCCCGGCCACGGAACATATCTGGCGCTTAACCAAGTAGCCCCCGCAGCGCACTGCACTCGGCTTCTCCGGCAGGCGGTTCTCCGCCCTCGCCGTTTCGCTATCCGAAGTGGTATGATCCCCCACTGCTCTCACGACAGCTTCGCACTATGAACAGCCGGGTCACCGCTCCTCGCAATGTTTTTCTCGTTCTCACGCCAACTGCACTGTGTATCATCGTGTGGCTTGGGCTGTCGCTCGCGTTCCAACCTGCCTGTTGGGCAGAGAACGTGGCGCCCGGCGCCCATTGGGGCGCAATCGACTTTCCAGACCGGGATCCTTCCCTGCTCGCCGGATTCACGGTCAACCGGTTTACGGAGTTCAATGGACGCCGCGAGCGCTTCAACACCATCGACGAAACGGCCGGATTCAACTTCGCCACCGTCAGTTGGACAGACCGCCTCAAGACCTTGCCCGAATGGTCTGGCACCTTGACGATCGGGGCCGGACCGACCGGAGAGAACCCCTCCAGTCACCTCCAGAACAGCTTTCTCCACCGCACCACGGGCCAAAGCGCGATCCCTGTCGGTCAGACGAGAAGCGGGGCGGATGCGATGGCCGGCGGATCGTTGACAAGATGGAGCCCGCTCTTTGCATCCCGCGACACCGGCTTTGCCGGCATCGGCATCACCGGAGGCTCTCTCTATCAGGAGGTGTACGGACGGGTCGGCTTTCGAGAGCTCTCGCTGGGCGAGCTGGCGACCTGGCTGTTTCCCCATTCTGACCACTGGATGCTGAACGGACTCTCGCGATTTGTCAGGTTTTCCGCTATGGGCCGGTACAGCCGCCTCTTCGCCGGATCGGCTTATTCCGACAATGTAATTGCCGATCAGTCCTATCTCGGCCAAGCCTCGGTCTCGTTGGCGGATTTCGGCGGGGACGACACCACGCCCCCTCGATGGGCGATCGAAATGGCCGTGACCTACGATTCAGGCCTGTTTGTGTCGACGACGGGCCGATGGGTGACACGCCGGTTCGGATCCATCGCGCTGCACTTTCCCTACGGGACGCTGGAAAGCTGGAACGACTGGGTCGGCTCAACGGATTCCGGGCCAACCTACGGGTTCAGCCTCCTGTTCGACGTGCGAAAACTCTCCTCACTCCTGACCGGTCTCTAAGCAGATAAGCTCCGGGATTCCCCCTCTTCCGTGGCGATTCCATTTTCTTTCCTTTTCTCGAGAACGCGAACCTCCATGCTATAGTTTCCGTAGAGTCTATGCCTAACCAGGGGGTTGCGATGTCGAAACAATTCTGGGTACTGCTGTTGTGCTGTGGAGTCCTGGCTGCCTGCAATCGGACCGATAACTCAGGATCCAAGCCTGCGGCGGATTGGGCGAAGGCCGGCGAGACGGACGGCTACGTCTATTATGCCGATCATGCCAGCATCAAGAAGGCGGATGAAATCGTCACGATGTCGGATGTATTCGACTATAAGACGGCCCGGACGGAAGGCGGCGGAGCCCCTGCCCTCTCAAAGAGAACCGATCGCGGGTATGATTGCCAGAACCAGAAAAGTCAGGCCCTCAAGACAACCTGGTATTCCGGCCAGATGGGCACCGGCAGCGTAGTGCGGTCGAACGGTGACTCAGACCAGTTGACGCCGATCATGGCAGGTTCCGCGACAGCGGCCCTCATCAAGATCGCCTGCGGCAGCCACTGATCTTCTCCCCGTGTCCCTAGGCGGCTTTCACCCCTTGCATCATGAGGTAATGCACCCCCGCATGCAGAGCCCTCCGCCATTCGGCTTCGACTTCCGGGGTACACTCGCCGTCGAATTCTTTGATAGTCTTAACCAGGCTCGTAATCCACAACTCATAGAGCCGCGCGGTCACATTCATCCGCTTGGGGCTGTGCGTCTCTGCGATGCGGTCGAGACAGGCGGTTCCGACCGGCTTCCCCTCCAGATGCATCAGCAGCATCGACACCCCTTCACGCAGCAAGGCCTTCTGCTTGGCAAAGTTCGTCCTGGCGAACATGGGGCGGATCACCGGATCGCTAGCAAGGAAGATCTCGTAGAACCGGTCAAAAAACGCGGGATGGACGCAACAGCGACCGTAACTGGCAATGACATCTCGAATGGGCATGGCGCTCCCTCCCGGTTCGTCATATCTCTTCCTCCTATCGGTCGGAGCGCAGGAGACTTGAGATGATCCCTGTCGGATATGTATTCCCGTTGGTGCGGTTTTCCCTTCTGAATAGCCTGGGTTCCCGTTCCAGCCTATAATTGACCGGGAACGGTTCAGACTGCATCTCACCTGCATGAGGACGTCATGAAACTCCCGCGCAAACAAGCCGCCGTCGTCCGCGACGCCATCGAACGCTGGAAACAGGATGGTGTGATTCCGGAGGTGCAAGCGGCCACACTGGCCGCCACGATCGAGGTGCAATATTTCGACTGGCGAAAACTGGCGAAGTACTCCTTCTGGATCGCCTTGTTTTCCATTGTCTCCTCGGTGAGTGCGGCGCTGTCGGACCGTTTCATCAGGGAGCTTCTCGAGATCGTGCTCGAAGCCCCTGCCTCGATCAAATGCGCCGTCCTCTCGCTCGTGGCCGCTGGACTCTTCCATTGGGGACTCGCTAGGCGCAGACAGGCGCCCGACAAGGTCTATCGCAACGAAGCGATATTCTTTCTGGGCGTGCTGGCGACCGCCGGAGCCATCGCGCAACTCGGCATCATGCTCGACACAGGCAGCGGCCACTACTCCATCCTGTTGCTGCTCTCGTTTCTGATCTATGCCGTCCTTGGCGTTCGGCTTGAGTCCAATCTGATCTGGGTGTTTGCGCTGGCGTCGCTGGGCGGTTGGATGGGAACGGAAACCGGTTACATGTCGGGGTGGGGCGCGTATTATCTGGGCATGAACTATCCGCTCCGCTTCGTCCTCTTCGGCGGAGTGCTGACCGCCTGTGCACTCTCCTTGGAATCACACCCGCTCGGGCAGCGCTTCTTCCGCAGCACGCTGGTGATGGGACTGCTGTACCTCTTCCTCGCCCTTTGGATCATGTCGATCTTCGGCAACTACGGCGACATCCCCTCATGGGGACGAGTGAAACAAATCGAACTGTTCCACTGGTCGATTCTCTTCGCCGCTGTCGCAGGCTGGGCTATCTATTACGGATTGCGGCACGATAACGACATCACCAAAGGCTTCGGGCTGACCTTTCTCGGCATCAACCTCTATACCCGTTTCTTCGAGCTCTTCTGGGACAACTTGCACAAAGCGGTCTTCTTTGCGCTGCTCGCCGCCAGCTTCTGGTACATCGGCAACAAAACCGAATCTATCTGGAATCTAGGCAAAGGAACCGAGGCCCGTAAGGCGAGCGACAGAAGATAGGGACAGGCCCTCCCTCAACGAGGAACGGCCTGTCCCCTCCCGACCTCCGCTAGAACTTTGCGGGAAACTGCTGGGCAAGGGCACCGGTCAAGGCGTCGGCCACGACGTAAATATGCTTCTTCATGCCGGTCCAGGTCTCTGCTTCCTGGGCATACTCGCCGGCTTTCAACTGCTGAAACTGTTGGATGTGGTGCGCCGCATGGGCGGTCAGAAGCCCCATCACGGCATCTTTCGGAAGATACGGATTGGCGCCGCTCAAGAATGTGGAGATCTCACCCGCATTAGCCGTGAGCGTCTTGATCGCCGCCTCCTGCTGCGCGGCATCGCCCGCCACAGTCCCGTCAAGGTCTTCACGAATGGCGCCGTAATGTCCGGCTAACAGGGTGAACAGCTTGTCCGACGCCGGCTTCCCATAAAACGGCTCAATAGATTGGGCGATCTGCTGGGCATTCGCCACCACCGCCTTTTCAGCGCTCTCGCGGGCCGCGGCATTCTTGTCCATCGTGGCGACGGCCACGTTCCGGATGCCGAGGATATGACCAAGCCAGAGATCGCGCAACGCCGCTTTGGTATCGGCTACTTTGGCTGGAGTTGCGGTGAGAGCGGGAGTCTGAGGCGTCGTGCAGGCGACCGACATGAGAATGAGTCCGAGGACTGACAAAGAACGAAACGAGAGAACCATACGAAACCTCCTGGTTGGAAACCCCTGAATGCATGACCGGCCCCGAGACTAACGGACCAAGAGATAGTTTGTCAATATATATATGTTACAAGTATCTAAATAGCCAATTCGACTGACTTTCTGTATACTTCGCCAGGAGGTTTGCACGATGCGCGTACAAGGTTCCCGGCGAGACCAACTCCTACGCTTGCTCCTGGAAAAGAAAACCGGTCGCACGATCGACGAGCTCGCGCGCGGACTCCATGTGTCGCGCAATGCCGTTCGCCAGCACCTCACCTCTCTGGTCGCAGAAAGCCTCGTCACAAAAGGCTCAGTGCAAGCGACTGGAGGCAGACCGGAGCAGTTGTACATGCTCAGCACGGAAGGCCATGAAGGCTTCCCCCGCAAGTACTCCTGGTTTTCCGAGCTGCTGTTGGACTCGCTGAAGTCTGAAAAGGGAGAGGCCGCGCTCATCGCGCGGTTTGAAAAACTCGGAGTGCAGGTCGGCACGCAACTCCAGCACGCTCACCCCCTGCCGGGATCCGCCTCAGAACGGATTACCCGCCTGGCGACGGCCATGGACGAACTCGGCTATGAGGCGGCATCGACGGCCGCAACCGGCCGGCAGCTGCCAATGATCGAGGCCTCCAATTGCGTCTTTCATCACCTCGCTACCCGCTTCCCCGAGGTCTGCCATTTCGATCTCGCCCTGCTTTCGACCTTTGTCGGACGCCCGGTCGAGCATGACGAATGTATCGTCCGAGGCGGCCATGTCTGCCGGTTCAAATTTAAACCTGCGTGATCTTCTTAAATTTCTTCCGCCGCGCAAGTTTGACCGCAAGATTCGGATAGCCCCCTACCCCGCTCTGGCAGTATCATGATCCATGAATCAGGATCGTGAGGAAGACATGGATCCGGTCGACGCAAAGGTAGCATGGCTCGCCGTGCTGAAACATGACCGACAGTTTGACGGACACTTTGTCTACGCCGTCTCCTCCACCCGCATCTACTGCCGTCCGTCCTGCCCTTCGCGGCGCCCCGCCCGGCATCGCGTGTCGTTCTTTCCTTCGGCACAACAAGCAGAAACTGCTGGATTCCGTGCCTGCCTGCGTTGTCAGCCTCAATCCGATCAAGGCTCCCTGCACGAACAACGAATCGAGCAAGCCCGTCAGTACCTGGAGAAGCATCCGGGCGAAACCGTCACGCTCCGTCGTCTAGCCGACCAGGTTGGGCTAAGTCCGTTTCACCTGCAACGAGCCTTTCAGCGATCGCTTGGCCTCTCTCCCAAGGCTTATCAAGACGCCACACGGATCGAACGATTTACCGCCTTGCTGAAGTGCGGAGAGAGTGTAACGAATGCAACATACGAAGCCGGCTACGGGTCCAGCAGCCGTGTCGCAGAGCGCGTGACGAACACACTCGGCATGACGCCCTCATCCTATCGCTCAGGCGGCAACGGTGTGACGCTGCGCTATACGACGGTAGGCACGCTGGTTGGTCGCATGCTGATTGCCAAGACGGAACGCGGGGTGGTCTCGGTGAGTCTCGGGCACAATGAGGACGATCTGGTCGCCTTACTCAGGAAAGAATACCCACAGGCGCTGCTCTCCCACGATCCGAAAGGAATGAAGCCCGAGGCACAGGCTCTGCTCCAATGCCTCAATGGTGAGCGCCTGTCCAATGCCATTCCCTTCGATCTGCAGGGAACGGCATTTCAGCGGAACGTGTGGAAGGCGCTCCGGGACATTCCTCGCGGATCGACCCGGACCTATCGTGAGATCGCCTGCGAGATCGGGCAACCGACCGCTGCCCGTGCCGTGGCCAGAGCCACCGCGACCAATCCTCTGGCCGTCGCCATTCCCTGCCATCGCGTCGTGCGGGGAGACGGCCACCTAGCCGGCTATCGCTGGGGGTTGAAGAATAAGAAACGGCTCCTGGCGCTCGAGCAAGAGCGCCAGGAAGACTGACTACGCGGTTTCCTGATCGCTAAACGCGCGGACCAGATCCGACACGGATAGCACACCGATGACGCTGCCGTCGGCCGTGACCGGCAAATGCCGGATCCCCTGCTTCTTCATCAACGCCATCGCCTCAGACAGGGGTTCGTCTTCCTCGATCGTGACGAACGATTTGCTCATGCAGGCCGACACCGTGGTCGTATTGGGATCCAGTCCTTTCGCGACGACTTTCCGGCTGAGATCGCCGTCTGTGATGATCCCGATATAGCGAGACCCGTCATCCACCATCAATGAGCCTACTTTATGCTTCAGCAGCAGCTTCCCAGCCTCCTTCACCGTCGCCGCCCGATGGATACTCCGCACATCATGCGACATATAGGCCTCCACCGTGGCGCGTAATCGCTTCTTCCCGTTACGGCTGCTTTCCCGCGTGGCCTGCACCCGGCGGCGCAACTCCAGATCGGCCAGACAACTGGCAAGCACTTGGCGGCGCTGCTGCAGCGTTTCCCGCTCCACGTCGTGCATGCCGCTCTCCTGGGCCTCTTCCGGAAGCATGATCGACTCCCCGCTCTTCGCATAGAAATAGGCTTCGGATTCTTCGGAGGCGGCGCCGAACACCTGTCCGATCAAATCCTCGGCGGCCTCGTCGAAGTCTTCCAAAGATACGTTCCCCCGCTTGCGCGAGAGAAACGGCTGGAACTTGACCAACATCTGTTTGACGCGTTCAATGTACCGGTCGAGAATGTCGCTGCGTGTGAGCCCCGTGCGAACTCGCTTTGCCATGTGATCCCTCCTGCGTTGTACGCACGAGGATATCCCATGCGCAGCGCAGCCTCAAGCCTCCGCTCCCTACACCGCAGGCGAAATATTGGCTTCCTTTCCCACCAACAGCTTCCTGGCTCCGCCGCCGCGGACACGGTGCATCTTCTCCCGTGTGTGGTAGGGCAGCAGACCTTCGAGCACTGCCGGAAGTTTGTCGCAGGGCACGTCTTCCATAATCTTGACTGCCAGCTTCGGATCGGGCCCCGAGCGGCCGCCGACGTAAATATCGACCGCCTCGACGACCTTCCCGTCGATTTTCGCCTTTTTCCCCAACAACCCCACATCCGCCACTAAGTGGTTCCCACAACTCGCCGGACACCCTGACCAGTGCATGGTAATCGGCTTCAGGGAACTGCCCAGCCGCCCTTCCAAGGCCTTGGCCACCGCAACCGCTCGCCCCTTGCTCTCGATCACGGCCAGATTGCAGTAATCGCTGCCGACGCAGCTAACGAGGCCTTTATAGAGCGCGGAGGGGTTGTAGGCGAATTGTTTCAGAAGCGGCTCATCCGCCAGATCTCCGACGATCCGATCACTGATGTTGGGAATGATCAGCGCTTGGCTCGGGGTAATGCGAATTTCCCCGTTGCCATACTTTTCCGACAGGCTCAGGATCTTCATCAGATCCGCCGCTTTGACCCGCCCGACAAGCACTTTCAACCCCGCGTAGTTCATCCCTTGTTGCCGTTGCCGGAAGATCCCGACGTGGTCTTGTTCTCCCATTTTCCGGGCATCTACTCCGGCCGACGCGAGCCGTTTGCCCATACGCGCCTCGACTTCGGCGCGGAATCTGGCTTCGCCCCACTCCTCGATCAAGAACGCGAGACGGGCTTGCGTGCGGCTCTCCCGCGGCCCGTGATCGCGATAGATTTCCAGAATCGCCCGGCAGACATCCAACGCCTCGGCCGGATTCACGAACACATCCAACGGGGTGGCGATCCGGTACCCGCCCGATCCCAGCTTGCCGCCCACGAGCACATTGAATCCCACACAGCGGTCATGGCCCAGATCATAGTGCGCGGGCACCAGCGCCAGGTCTTGCGTCTCCATGTGTACGCAGTTGTGCGGACACCCGGTCACCGCCACATTCACTTTCCTCGGCAGATTGGAATAGGCGGGATTGCCGAGAATCGCTTCGTTGATCGCCCGCACCAGCGCCGTGGTTTCGACGATCTCGTCCGGGTTGAGTCCGGAGACCGCACAGGTCATCACGTTGCGGACATTGTCCATGCCGGTTTGCATGGAGGTTAGTCCGACCCCGTCCATCCGGGCAAAGACCGCCGGCACGTCTTCGATCTTGATGTTCCGGAGTTGTATTTGTTGCCTGGTGGTCAGGTCCAAGACTCCGTTTCCATAGGTCGACGCGATCTCCGCCAGCGTCCTCAGTTGATACGACGTCGTCTGCCCTCCGGGAATGCGCACCCGCACCATAAAGTACCCCGGCGTCGGATTGCGCAGAAAGAGGCCATACCACTTGAGCCGCTGGATATCGGCCTCAGGAATCGACTCCCACCCGCTCTCGGCATAGTGGGCAATCATCTCCCGCACCGCCAATCCGTCACGCTCAGCCTTGATCGCCTCGATCTTGTTCATCCCGTTCTCCTCACGATCTAGTTGATGACCTCTACCCGATATCCGGTGACATCCCGTACTAATCGTACGATTCCCGCCCGGCTCCACCGATCGATGGTGAGAAAGATCTGCGCAAAACAGTCTCCTCCCAGCACGCCTGCGATATCGTCGAGCGTCACCGCTCGGCGGGCGCGCAGCAGGTCGCCGAGGGTCTTCTCCAATCCCATGTGTTCTCGATCGCCTGTTCGTTCCATGCCCATTACCGCCTCCTTTCCATCCCCTTCAAACACAACGGCGCCAGCCTCCGGAACGCTCCCGCCCGGGAGCCCCGAAAGCCGGCGCCATTGCCAGCCACATGGTGCCGACAGCACTGTCGGCACCCGCATTCTTCGAGCCTGCTAGAACGTCTTATACTCGAGCCACTTGCCGTTCAACGTGATTTTGCACCGGGCTTCCCCCTGGCTGCCCGTGACCTTTTCCATTTCCATGGTATAGTCGATCGCGCTCATGATCCCGTCGCCGAACATCTCGTTGGCTTGCTCGCGCAACGAATCTCCATAGACCCCGATAATCTCCAACAGGCGATACTTGAAGGGATCTGTCGTATTCGGGAAATCGGTGCGGACCGGGAATTTCGACAGCGCATTCGTCAACTCCGGACTCAGCTCAAGGAGACTTCCCACCTTCTTCGCTTCGTCGAGCGTGAACTTATGATTCAAATTAAGCGCGGCCGCCACGAATGTCGGATTCTTGCCGACCGTCTTCGCTACATCAGCAATGGTCACGTTCTTAGCCACTCGTTTCGCCTTGATCGCCTTCCGAATTTCATCCTTTTCCATTGTCCGCTCCTTCTTGAGAATGGTGAAGTGTATGGCCCGTTAAATCTGGTGACTCTCACTTACGATTGCGCCGCCACTGCAGACACAGGAGCTTCGTCCATTGCTGTTGCCGGCTCAGCCACCCGATAGGGGCTCACAAGCCAATACAGGCCTCCGACGAACAACCCGCCCCCGACAATGTTCCCCAGCACCACAAAGAGCTGGTTGTACCAGAACCCCGCCCAGCTCACGGCAGCCTCATGCGGCATGAAGAGCGCCATGCCGAGGAACGATTGATTGGCGATGCTGTGTTCAAACCCGATCCCGATGAAGGCAAACAGGCACCAGAATATCAGCATGATCTTCGCCGCATCGTTCGTGGTGCGCCCCGCCGTCCAGACCGCCAGGCAAATGAGCCAATTGCACAGAATGCCTCGCACGAACAATTCCCAGGGCCCCAACGACATCTTCACGCCGGCCACTTTTTGAATCATCTCGGCCGTCGGCCCCTTGGCAAAGACGCCGGACTCCACTACGAGCCAGGCCAGCGCCAGCGACCCGATCAGGTTCCCGAACCAGGACCAGAAATTCAGTTGAATGACTTGCCCCCACGTGACACTGCGCGAAAGCCCACCGATTGCCCCGATCATATTGTTGCCGGTAAACAGTTCCGATCCCGCGAAGATCACCAGAGTCAGTGCGATGCCGAACGAGGCCCCCATCACGAGTTTCACTGCCGGTGACGCGACCGCCGCAAGGGGCCCACCCAGACTGAAGATCAGTGCGATGCCGAAACCCAGGTAGATGCCGGCCATCGCCGACAGCAGGAGATAGCCGCCCAGCGATGTGTCGAGAAACCCGACCTTCTTCTTTGCGACGCCTGCGATCCGTTCATGATCTGCGTGATGCATGGTCCCCTCCAGGTTTGTGGTTTGCCGCTGGCTCCAAAAACACAAAAGGCGTCCCTCTCCCTTTCGGGAGAAGGACGCCTTTGTCCATCGCACTGCAGGTCTCCGACGACCTGCTTCTATCCGCGAGACTTCGAAAGCGAAGCCTCACTGGCTCAGAAAATCAAAAGGCGCCCGCCACTCTTTGCAGAATGACGGACGCCTTTGTCCGTTGCCTTATGTCGAGAGCTTCAACCGTGGCGCCTTTGCCACAATCAGCTCATACACGAACTTCTAGCACGGCTCTAGCTCCGCCGTCAACCTATACTTTTGAATAGGCTGACAGGAGGCCTAGACATCGTAATACAAAAAGAACTCGTACGGATGCGGCCGTAACCGCATCGTATCGACTTCCTTCGTGCGCTTGTAGCTGATCCAGGCCTCGATCAGATCCTCCGTAAAGACCCCGCCCTTGAGCAGGAACTGGTGATCCTTTTCGAGGTTGTTCAACGCCTCGTCGAGGCTGCCCGGCATGGTCTTGATCTTGGCGGCTTCCTTCGCCTCGAGATCGTAGAGGTCCTTCTCCGCCGGTTCGCCCGGATTGATTTTGTTTTCGATTCCGTCCAGACCCGCCATCAACATCGCCGCGAAGGCGAGGTACGGATTGGCGCCGGGATCCGGGAAGCGCACTTCGATCCGCTTCGCTTTCGGACTCGGTGAATACATCGGAATGCGGATACCCGCCGACCGATTCCGGCTGGAATAGGCCAGCAGCACCGGCGCTTCGAATCCCGGCGTCAACCGCTTATAGGAGTTGGTCGTCGGATTGGTAATCGCCGCCAGCGCCGGCGCATGCTTGAGAATGCCGCCGATATAGTGGAGACACATCTGGGATACGCCCGCATACTCCTTGCCCGCGAAGAGGGGCTTGCCGTCTTTCCAGATGCTCTGGTGCGTGTGCATGCCCGATCCGTTGTCGCCGAAAATCGGCTTAGGCATGAAGGTCGCGGTCTTGCCGTGACGGCGCGCGACGTTCTTGACGATGTACTTGTACATCATCATTTTGTCGGCCGTCCTGACCAGCGAGTCGAACCGGATGTCGATTTCCGCCTGACCGGCCGTGGCCACTTCGTGGTGATGCTTCTCGATGGAAATGCCGGCCTTCTCCATCTCCAGCACCATTTCGGTCCGGATATCCTGCTGTGTGTCGGTCGGGGCCACTGGAAAGTAGCCTTCCTTGGAACGGATCTTTCCGCCCAGGTTGACACCCTCCTGGCCCATGTTCCAGACACCCTCTTCGGAATCGATGAAGTAGTACCCGCTGTGATTCGTCTGATCGTAGCGGGCCTGATCGAAGATAAAGAATTCGGCTTCCGGGCCCCAGTAGGAGGTGTCGCCGATCTTGGTGCTCTGGAGATACTTCTCCGCCTTCTGGGCGATGAAGCGGGGATCACGATTGTAGGTCTCGCGGGTGATCGGATCGACGACGTTGCCGATCAAGCTCAGCGTCGGCACGGCGCAAAACGGATCCATGGTTGCCGTCGAAGGATCGGGCACCACCAGCATGTCGCTGTTGTTGATGGCCCTCCATCCACGGATCGATGAGCCGTCCAGACCGGACCCGTCCTTGAAGAGGTCTTCCGTCAACTCCCCGAGCGGAATTGTAAAATGCTGCCAGGTTCCGATCAAATCGACGAACTTCAAGTCCACCACCTGGACCTTGTTCTTCTTCGCAAACTCTAACACTTCACGGACGTTCATCCCCTCCTCCTTTCAGGCTCCTCACAACAACCTGCGTGAGACCTTTTCGACGGTTATGCTACCTTCACACCCACAAACTCTTCGATTTCCTTCCAGACCCCATGACGCACCCGCTCGATCTGCTCCGCCTGCTCCACCTTTTTCCCCTGCGCATCGGTCACATAAAACACGTCGGCCACCTGATCGAGCCTGGTAGAAATACGTGCGGCATGCACCGACAATCCTTGGAGAAAGATGGCATTGGTGATCACATGGAGCAAGCCCTGCCGGTCGTCTGCAAAGACATCAACGATGGTGTATCGCTCCGACGTTTCATTGTCGATCCGCACTTCGGTGGCCTGCCGAGCGGGACCGATCGACCGCAACGCCGACATACGCGCCCCGCGCTGCACGACCGCTTCGACCGATTCCTTTCCCCGCAGCACCGAACGAATCATCTCCCCGATCGACTCACGACGATCTTCCGGCGGCGTCCCTTTGTAATCCGGATCGGTGACCTGAAAGGTGTCGACCACCACGCCGTCCTGCCTGGTCAAAATCTGCGCATCCAGAATCTGCAATCCGTTCGCCGCCATCACGCCGGCGATTTTCGAAAAAATACCGGGGATCACATCGTTGAAGGTCACAACCGCATATTCGCAGGTTCCCAGCGCTTCGTTGAACTCCGAATCGACCAGGACCTCTCCGGGACTCAACCGTCTGATCGTCGACAAATGCGCCGCAATGCGTCTCGGGGAGGTTCCGTAGGCATACCGCAATGGAAACTGGCGCAACTGCGCTTCCACCCAGGACGGAGAAATGTCCGCCTGTCCGCTGAGCGCCGGCTGCTGCATGACCTCGACCACAATACTCTTGAGGCGCTCCGGCGCATCGGCGGCCTCCCGCTCCCCCGATACTTCCTGCATCGTGCGCACATACAGCTCGATCAGCAGCGATTCTTTCCATTTCGTCAACACACCCGGTCCTACCGCCGCAATGTCGGCCGCCGTGAGCGCCAGGAGTTTGCGCAGGACTTCCGGAGTTCCGACTTCGCGGGCGAAGGGCAACACAACTTTCTCATCGTTGGGATCTCGGCGAAAAGCGGTATGGGCCATCATGAGATGCCGGTGGACGAGGAACACCACGGTCCGGCGCTCCGCATCGTCCAGGCCCAATCGCGTGGCCATCTCTTCGGCGATCCGCCTGCCGACTTCGCTATGATCCTCTTCCTGGCCTTTCCCCAGATCATGGAGAAACACCGCGAGATGGAGCAGGTCCTTGCGCTTGATCTCCCGATACACTTCACCCAACCTGCCCTGATCCTGCGCGAACGATTCCACTTTCGCGACCGCCAACAGACTATGCTCGTCAACGGTGTATTTGTGGTACTGGTTGAACTGCATCAGCCCCCGCACGGATGAGCAGACGGGAATCAACTTCTCCAGCAAATGCGCGCGATGCATCGCCTCCAGCGCGGCGGCCGTGCCAGGTCCAGCTAGAATACTCAGAAAGATCCGGCTGACTTCCGGCGTCCGGAACCCTTCGTCCGTGAGCCCTTCCATATGGCGATAGATATCCTCGACCAACGCCGGCTCGATCACGACCCGCTTCGAACGGGCCAGATCAAACAACCGCATCAGCAAGGCCGGGCTTTCAATCACCCGCGGGCGCAATTCGGCCGGCACGGTCAAGGTCTCGCCGCTGAGAGCAAAGTACTGCTCCAGCTTAGCTGACGGCAGCCATCCGGTAAGGCGCGCCCAGATCGAGCGCGGCTTGCACCGCCGGACAAACCGGACCGTCGCTTCGTGCAGCCCCATGGTATGGCGATAGTACTGCTGCATGAACTGCTCGACGGCCAGGAGATGCGGACGGTCCTCGAATCCGAACCGCGCCGCCAGCCACACCTGCTCATCGAAGGAGAGGATTTCTTGCGCCATGCCCGCATGAATGTGCAACAACCCGCGCACGCGCAGTAAAAACTCCCGGGCTTCACTCACGACGGCATAATCTTGCCGCGAAAGGAACCCCCGATCTGACAGTTCACGAATCGTCGGCGCCTGGTACCGGGCGATCCCGGCCCATTGCAACAGATGCAGATCGCGCAAGCCGCCCTGGCTTTTCTTTACATTCGGCTCGAGCAGATAGACCGTTTCGCCGAATTTTTCGTATTCCCGGCGCCGCTCGGCCAGCTTCTGGTCCAGATATTTGTCGACCCCGACCGTGGACACTTTGCGCGAATAGAGCGCATGGAATTCCTGAAACAACTGAGAGTGTCCGGTGAGGAACCGGGCTTCCATCATCGAGGTACGCACGGTGGCATCGCTCAGCCCCAGGCTGATGCAGTCCGCGATCGTACGCACGCTGTGACCGACTTGAAAGCCGATATCCCAAAGAGGATGAAGCACCTGCCGCACGAAATCCGGGACGATCTTCTGCGCCTCAGGACGGTACAGCACCATCAAATCGATATCCGAATAGGGTGAGAGCTCACGCCGGCCATAGCCGCCAATCGCAACCAAACAGCACTGCTGAAAGGCGGCAGTCATCATCGCCTCGCCACCCTGGCGTGCAGCGTTACGATACCGGCCGACGATTAATCCGTCCGCCAGATCGGTCTGGGCCACCACCAACTCCGCCCCGGACGCTCCATCCATCAAGCGTCGCGCAATGGCCTGCCGTTGTTCGGCCAGCATGGCGCCGACAGCCGCGCCGTCGAGGTCGGTTTGGGCATAGACCCGCTGATCGGACGAAAGACTCACAACGCGGTGTCCCCCGTTTCCCCCGTACGAATCCGGACGGCCATACCGAGATCGCGCACAAAAATCTTCCCGTCTCCAATGCTGCCGGTTTTTGCCGTTCTGGCAATCGTATCGAGCACCCGCTGCACCTGGCTGTCCGGCACGGCCACTTCGACTTTCACTTTCGGCACAAACTCAATCGTATATTCCTGTCCGCGGTAGGTCTCCTTGTGGCCCTTCTGACGGCCGAACCCTTTGACCTCCGTCACGGTCATCCCCTGTATGCCGATCTCCAGCAGGGCATCCTTGACCTCGTCCAACTTGAAAGGCTTGATGATGGCTTCGATCAATTTCATGCTCGATCTCCTATGAGTAGGCGCGCTCGTTGTGTTGGCTCAGATCCAATCCTGTCGCCTCTTCTTCAGGCTCGATACGCAGTTTCGTCATGCCATCGACCAGCTTGAGCAAGAGATACGTCACGACCGCGGAAAAGACCGCAACCACGATCACCGTCAGCACCTGCACTCCGAAAAAGGCAGCGTTGCCGTACAACAGCCCGTCGGCTCCCCCGGCATTGATCGCCTTACTGGCGAACAGCCCTGTGGCCAGAATGCCCAGCACCCCACCGACCCCGTGAATCCCCACGACGTCAAGCGAGTCATCATAGCCGAATCGTCCCTTCCAGACAATTGCGAAGTAGCAGGCCAGTCCGGCCGCCGCACCAATCAACATGGCCGGAAATGGCCCGATATACCCGGATGCGGGTGTGACGGTCGCCAGTCCGGCGACGGCACCGCTCGCCACCCCGAGCACCGTCGGCTTGCCTCGATGCACCCACTCCGCGATACACCAGACGAGCGCCCCCATCGAGGCCGCGGTATGGGTCGCCACAATGGCCGAGATCGCCACTCCGTTGGCGCCCAGCGCGCTGCCGCCGTTAAAGCCGAACCACCCGAACCAGAGCAATCCCGTTCCGAGCAAGGTCATGGGAAGATTGTGCGGGGCCATATAGTCGGTGCCATAGCCGCGGCGCTTGCCCAAGACAAGCGCGCAAACCAGCGCCGCCGCGCCGGAACTGATGTGCACGACCGCGCCGCCGGCAAAGTCCAACGCGCCCAGCTTCGCCAACCAGCCGCCCCCCCAGATCCAATGAGCAAGCGGCGCATAGACGAACAGCGACCACAGCGCCGAAAAAAGCACCATCGCGCTGAACCTCTTCCGCTCGGCAAACGCCCCCGCGATTAGCGCCGGCGTAATGGCGGCAAACATCATCTGAAAAAACATGAAAGCCTGGTGCGGAATCGTCGGCCCGTATGTCGGATGCGGTTCGGCCCCAACTCCGTTCAACCCGACCCAATCCAACCCGCCGATCACGCCCCCTTTGTCCGGTCCAAAGGCCAGACTGTACCCGATAAGAATCCATAACAGGCTAACCACGCTCAGGATGATAAAACTCTGCATAATCGTGCCCAGCACATTCTTGCTCCGTACCAGCCCCCCGTAAAACAGCGCCAACCCAGGGACCAGCATGACCAGCACCAACGCCGACGACATCAGCACCCAGGCCGTGTCTCCCGAATCGACCTTCAATGCCGTGGCCTGCGCGCTCGCCTCTGGCATCCCGACCAGCGATGCCCAGAGCATCGCCAGCCCGGCCCCCAGTACGACCGCAAAACGTGTGAACATGGTCACGATCTGCCTCCTTCGCATCGGATTGTCACAAACCAACGGAGTAGAGCGGGAGAAATCAGCTCCCCCCGCCCCACTCCCGTTCATGCCCGCCTAGGCCCTAGAACGTCTTGGTGAACTTCAGTTTGTAGAAATCTTCGTTGCTCCCCATGTCTTTTCCCGCGGTAAACCGGAAAGACATCCCGCCCGCCAGCTTCATTTCCACATACGGTCCGATCCAGCGATAGTAATCCTGCTGATAGCCTGGCAGGGACCCTCCTCCTAAGCCTGTCGCGGATGCACGCGTTGAGAGCAGCTGTTCGTAGTGCACGCCCAATGAGAACATGCTGTTCGCCCGATAACCCACGTTTGCCCAGTAATGCAAGAAGTCCCAAGAGCCTCGTCCTCCGGCCCCCCGGCCCGAAGTCTGTAAACAATTGGGATCATTTGAGCCAACCTGCGTACAAGCCGCCGCACCTGGCTGACCGGCCTTCCCGCCCTCTTCCCGAATCGCTTTGTAATACCCCATGTAGAATTCGCCCTCAAAACGATCATCGATATAATTCATGGTCAGACTCGGCACGATACCCTCGAACGCCGTCGTGCGCTCGTTCGTGCTGCCGTCGGCGTTGGAGAAAAATCCTCCACGAGAGGACAACAACTGTCCATGAACAAATCCGAGCATCGGCGTAATAGAGAGACGCTTGTCCAGAAAGGTCAAATTCAACCCCATGTCCGTTTCCAGCCACGGGTTGTTATTGTGGACGCCGATTCCAGAAATGGCCGTCCAATAGGTCACACTGAACGCCAGCGCCACATTGTCGGTCAGGCCATAGGTCCCATAAATCGCCGGATTGAAACCAAAAAAACTGTCTGCCTGCATGGCCATCGTCACTGATACCGGATGCTTCGTGGTATCCATCAAATCATCCGTCATACCGGCCTGAGACACTCCTGGAGAAAGGACAAGCCCACTGATCCCCAACAGAGTTCCAACGACCCACCCGCGGACACCTCGATACCCTACCTTTTGCATGGCGCCTCCAAATGAATAAAAGACCTGCCTCTTCATTGCTCTCAAAGCGGGAGCAACAAAATGACTAACTCTGGCGCCATTGCCAGTGAAAATGACCAACTCCTTCGTCGGTCGATGCGGCACAGGCGAAGGAGCCCCGCGAAGGCTCCCCGCAACGCACACGGTTATCGATACCCGTTCGTGATCGGCATGCGCCGATCCTTCCCGAACGCCCGGTGCGAAATCTTGATCCCGATCGGCGCCTGACGCCGTTTGTATTCGCTGCGATCCACTAGACCGATAACCTTGGCTACCACGGCCCGGTCGAAACCCATCGCCACGATTTCTTCCAGCGACCGGTCCTCTTCCACATAGGCCTTGAGGATCGGATCCAGGACCGGATAGGGCGGCAGACTGTCTTCGTCTTTCTGGTTCGGGCGCAATTCCGCCGTCGGCGGACGATCGAGGACACGTTTGGGAATCACGGGGGTTTTCCCGACCGCATTGCGCAAATGCGAGAGGTCATAGACCATGGTTTTCGGCACGTCCTTGATCACGGCAAACCCGCCGGCCATATCCCCGTAGAGGGTCGCGTAGCCCACGCTCATTTCGCTCTTGTTGCCGGTCGTCAGCACGAGATGGCCGAACTTATTGGAAAAGGCCATGAGCAGATTGCCCCGGATGCGGGCCTGGAGATTTTCTTCAGTCGTATCAACAGGACGCCCCTCGAACGACGACTCGAGCGATTGCCGATAGGCGTCAAACGTCGGAGTAATTGCGATCGTGTCATAGGCGATGTGCAGCCGCCTGGCCAACTCCGCCACATCGTCACCGCTGTCCTGCGACGTATAGGGCGAGGGCATGAACAGGCCGAGCACGTTGTCCGCGCCCAGCGCATCGACCGCGATCACGGCGGTGATGGCCGAGTCAATTCCCCCGCTCAATCCGATGACGACTTTTTTGAATCCGTTTTTCCGGACATAGTCCCGCACCCCAAGCACCAGCGCGGCATAGACCTCGTCCAGTTCTTCCCGCAGCGGCTCGAGTCCCGGAACCGCGCGCGCGCGCTTCGGCGCGGCGGGGAGCTTCACGGTCATCCGCTCGACCGCACCAGCCAGCTTGGCAGTCAACGCCTTCGTCCGCCGCTGCGCCATTCGATGCCGCAGCACGGCATCGGCATTCAAATCAGCCAGGAGGAAGTCTTCCTGGAAGGCTTTGGCCCGCGCGATGACTGCGCCGGTCTGATCGAGCACCAGGCTGTTGCCGTCGAACACCAGCTCGTCCTGCCCGCCCACGGTATTCGTGTAGGTCACGATCACGCCGTTCTCGCGAGCGCGCGTCGCCAGCATCTGCTCGCGGATCCGGCTCTTCCCGATCTGAAAGGGAGAGGCGTTGATGTTGATGATGACATCGGCCCCGGCGGCGGCTTGCAGCCGCGTCGGACCGTCCGGAAACCAGATGTCTTCGCAGACGTTGAGCCCGACGGTGACTCCGCGCAACGTGATCACCGGCAACGTCCGGCCGGGATGGAAGTAGCGGCTCTCGTCAAAGACTCCGTAGTTCGGGAGGATCCACTTGCTGTACCGGCAGAGCACGCCCCGCTCGCCGATGAGCGCCGCCGAGTTGGTCAATTCATGCTGCCCCGCCGCTACCACCGATTGCCGGGACTTCCCGTTGCCCGCCTGTCCCTGGCCGACATGGCCGACCACCGCGAGCACGCCCTTACATTCCTTCGCAAGCTCATCCAGCGCCCGCAGATTGTCCGCTACGAAGCGCGGCTTGAGCAGCAAATCTTCCGGTGGATACCCCGTCACCGCCAGTTCCGGGAAAGCCACCACATCCGCCTTGGCCTTCCGGGCCTCCTTGATCCAGCGCTTGATCGCACGGGTATTCCCGGCAATATCGCCGACCGTGGGGTTCATCTGGGCCATAGCAATTCGAAGGATGCGCATGAACTACCCGTTTCCAAAACAATGCTCAAAACAGTCGCCTGCAAGGCCACAGCGAGGTGAAGCACCGAGACGTACAAGTCTGGTCCGTCGAGATTCAGAACGAGCGAGAACGAAGCTGCCGGCTGTGCTCAGCATTGCACAAAAAAAAACGCCCTCAGGCTTTTCTTCCCGTAACCGGGTGAAAACGCCGGAGGACGTCATTGTCCGACCAATGCGATCCAAGCAACCGGAGACTCCATTGTCTCCAAAATAACCGGCTGATTTATAGCAATGCCACCGCCTTCCTGTCAATGGAGGAAACCGCATTTCTAACGGAGAGGTTGCCTGAAGACCTGAAGACTCGCTCAAGAACCTATGCTAGACTGCGTCTCATGATCCGGCATTCAACCAGACCCGCACTGAGCTGCAGCATACTAGTTGGATCTCTGCTTTTGGCCGGGTGCGGAGCTTTTTCCGATCAGACACTGGTAACCGACAGCGCAGACGGCGCGGTCTACCTCCAGCAGCTCTCCAATCGGGGCACAACCATGCGCTACAGCGGCCCCCTCAAAGCATTCAAAGCCAGTCACCCGATCGACCTGCCTCTCGATACATTAGCCAAGACGTTTGCCGGACTCTCCATCGGCATTTTCCCATCGGACAATCACAGCGCACATGAGGGAGTGAAACCCACCCAGGTCTTCTCACCACAGCAGGTCGCTTTTCTAGCCCCGGCCGTTGCTACAGCACTCAAACGGGCGCAACCGGACCACCGAGTCAAGTTTCAGGTCGGGGGCGGCAACGATGTGACCGATGGAACACTCTATATCGACGGCCCGGTGCTGCATCTTGCCATCAGCCATTATCATTCACTGGCGGATCGGCGTGACGAACAACTCTCGATTTACGCCCTCTCGTTCGAGCCTCGCGACCTCCAAGTCCCCTCGGCCACGCCGCAAACCTGGATGGAAATCGAGCAGGATCGGCCTAGAGTCGCACTCGTGTATGGACTGCTGGCAAAGCTCCCGTCAGCCACCCCGACTTCCCCTACCCCGGCCATAGCCCTTCCCATGCCGGCAAGTGGTTCCGTCCCGCAGACAGCCGAGTCCGCTCCGGCCATCAGGGCCGTCGTGGATAAACAGGCACAGGAGCTCGAAGGCTTGCGTGCAGAGTTGGAGGCGCTCAAGAAGCAGCTAGCGGAACAGGAAACCAAACCCAAGCCCAAGTCAAAACCCAAAGCCTCACCCTAGCCACTCCTTCACAAACTCAGGCAGGCATCATCCCAACAACCTCAACCGCATCGGAACATAAGATGTGGGTGATCAAGAGTCTATGTAGTGGGACCATCCCAAAATAGAAAACTAAGGAAGGGCGGAACATCGATCAACTTTTCAACCGTCCCGCACTTGAATCCGCTGCACCAGGCCGGATTCGATAACTCCGAACCTGGTCAGACCTTTCGCTTCTCGGCGCGCTCGTCGATATCCCCGGCAAGCAGGATTGCTTCCGCAATCTCTCTCATGGATTTCCGCAAATCCATGCTTTGCCGTTGAATGAGCTTGAAGGACTCCTCCTCAGACAGTCTCTTGGATCGCATGAGATACCCCTTCGCACGATCCAACAACTTCCGGACGGCCAGGGCCTCTTGCATCTCGAACGATTTTTCCAACAACGTCGTATGCTCGATGGAAATTGCCGCCTGATTGGCAATCGCCTGCATGAGCCGCACTTCTTCCGACGTAAAAGTATGGGGAACCGACGTGTAACTATTGATTACGCCCACACACTTCTCCCGCATCATCATCGGCACAGACAGCAGCGAACAAAACCCTTCCTTCGCCGCTAAGTCAGAATACATATAGTCCCGCTCTTTCGTCACATCCGGAACGATGATTGATCGTCGCTCCTGGACAGCTCGACCGCTGATACTTTGTCCGACCTTGAGATTGGGTTTTCGCCGATACGCTTCGCTCAAGCTTTGCGTGGCAGCAATCCGCAGCTCTCCGCTGGCTTCGTCCAGCAACATGATCGAACAGATTTTCGAGCCCAACATCTGCGCGGTCATGGTCACAATCAGCTGAAGAACATCGTCCGTTATCCGGTTGGACGCAACCGTCTCTGAGACTTGCGACAACGTTTCCAACTGCAGCGCCTTCCGGCGCATCTGATCGTAGAGGCGGGCATTCTCAATTGCGCCTCCGACCTGATTGGCAATAGTGGTGAGGAGCGCGAGTTCATCTTCTCGGTAACGACGAGAGCGCTTATGCTGCACATTGATAACGCCACTGACTTCCTTCTTAGCGAGAATCGGCACGGATACAAAGGCCTGATACCGATCCTCGGGAAGGTTATTGAAAAACTTGAACCGAGGATCCTCACTGGCATTATTGGGAACGACCACACGCGTCCGCTCTCGGGCCACCCAGCCGGTGATGCCTTCGCCCAGACCGATCGTAATGCGCCCGATCAGGCGAGGATGAGGATTTTTCGAGGCCCGAAGAATCAATTCATCCCGGCCGTCAGACAGCAGATACAGAAGACAGGCGTCCGCTTTCGTCACCTCGACCACAACATCGACAATATGCCGGAGCACGGCCTCAAGATCGAGCGTGTTACTGATCGACTCGCTAATCCGATGCAGCACATCCACCTCGCGAGTCTTTTCTCGCAATGCTTGCTCTAGTTGCGCAGATGAGAGCTTTTTTGATGCCATTTTTATAGATCCCGAGCGAGGATGTCCCTCATTGCACGTGTTCCCTATTCACTTTGATCGCCCTCTGCCCCCAGCAGAAACAGTGTGAAACCACTCAGCAAACGTGGCTCGCTCAAGCGGCGCAATCCGAACTTGTCCGATCGCGGACGGCCACACGCCCACCACTTTCCCCTGCGAGACCTTCTTGTCGTGCTGCATTGCCGCCCACACCTTCTTTAGAGAAGAACTGGTCAGACGATCAGACAAACCAGCAGAGCGGACGATCGACCTGATTCGATCAACTGTCTTCAAGTCGCAATACCCCTGGTGCCGGGCTAAATCCGCTTCAAGCACAAGCCCAATACCGACAGCCTCTCCATGAATCAATGACCGATAACCACCCAAAGCCTCTAGTGCATGACCTATCGTATGCCCGTAATTCAAAATTCTTCGACGGTCAGATTCCCGCTCATCTTCGGCTACTACTTGGGCCTTGATCTCACAGGAGCGCTTCACAATCTGCATGACAGCCTGAGGCTCAAGCTTCAAAATGGCTGGCATCTTTCGTTCGAGATGCGAGAACAACTTGGAGTCCGCAATGATGCCGTACTTGATCACTTCGGCCAAACCTGCAATCCATTCCCGTTTCGGAAGCGTGCGTAAAAGCGTGGTATCAATCCAGACGGCCTCTGGCTGGTGAAATGCTCCGATGAGATTCTTCCCCAACCTATGATCGACGCCAGTTTTTCCTCCGACGCTCGAATCCACTTGCGCGACCAATGTGGTCGGCACCTGGACGAAGGGGATCCCTCGCTGATAGATTGCTGCAGCAAAGCCTGTCACATCCCCTACAACCCCTCCCCCAAGCGCCATCAACAACGATTTCCGCTCAAATCGCTCCTTCGCCAGCACATCGAGAATCTTTCCAACAGTCGTAAGCGTCTTATTCTTTTCCCCTGGTGGCAATACGATTGAGACCGGACGGAGCCCAGCCTGCCTACATTGCCCCACCACGGTGCGGAGATAGTACCTGCCAACATGGCGGTCTGTCACAATGGCGATACGTTCGGTTGAGGCAAGCGACTGAAGGCGCATTCCAAGCTCGTCGATCAAGCCCGGCTTGATGACAATGTCATAGCTTCGCTCTTTAAGCGACACCGACACTCGTTGCTCTACTCTGCCCATATTCTGAACACTCTCCAGAAATCGCTTCAGCCCATGAATCAGGCCTTCAGGATCTACACACTACTGGCTATTCGCCACTAACTGGGTTGTTTCCAAGAAAAACCGCGTGGATCGTAGCATAGGTTCGGACGAACTAAAAGGTGATCGCCTTACCGGTCAGCGAGACCATGCCCCCACCCACTACACAGCAGAGACGACTCCCCCAAAAATGTTCGGCCCGTACTCATTGCCATCTGCAACAAGTACGGGCCGATCCAAAGCCGCTCTGCCGTTCGACTATGTCGTACGAATAATCGTAGGCGTCATGAAAATCAACAACTCCTGTTTCGACACGCTCTCCGATTTATTCTTAAACAGCCACCCCAGAACGGGGATTCGTGACAGGTACGGAACTCCCTGTACGTTGTTATTCTGGGTATCCACAAACACACCGCCGATCACCATCGTCTCGCCATCGCGGACAATCACCTGGGTCGTCGCTTCTCGACGATCGATACTCGGACCAGCGGGATTGCTTCGAGCACCGACCGCATTTCGAGTGGCGCGAACCTTCATAAGGATCTGCTTCCCCACTTCCTTCGGATCGCGCGAGGTAATTTGCGGGGTCACGTTAAGCTCAAGATTCGCATCCACAAATGTCGTCTGCGTTCCCTGGAGCGAAGTGGTTTGGAAGGGAATCGATTCACCCTGTGAAATCTTCGCTTCACGTTTATCCAGTGTGGTTATTTTTGGAGCCGCGATCACTTTGCTCAACCCCAGCAACTCTCCGGCAGACAGCCGTAGATCCAAGGCGAAGCCCGGTGCCAGTTTGCCAAATTGATACCCGATGGCCGGAACAGCCGGAAGTCCGCCAACCTGGGCGGGGAGATTGACGATAAAGTCACGAGGGATTGTTCCCGTCCCACTCTGCCCGGCAGCTGTCCCTCCAAGAGGGGCAAACGCACCCGTCGCGTTGCCGAAAAAATTGAACTTATTTGCGCTAAAATCAGCATTCTGGAATCCCCACTGGATACCCATGCCTCGTGCATACACGGTGTCCGCTTGAACAATGCGCGCTTCAATCTGCACCTGAGGAACCTGGAGATCCAACCCATCCACCAATTGCTTCATCACCGCCAGCTTGGTCTCGGTATCTCGCACGATTAGCGCATTGCTTCCGGCGCTGATATTCATGACACCACGAGGGCTCAAGTACTGCCTCAATGCCGTTTGAAGCTCCTGCGCCTGGATGTTCCTGATGTAGAACACGCGATCAACCAGCTCCTCCGCTTTGGTCTTCGCCTCTTTTGCGCGGGCTTCTTCATCCTGTTGCTTGGCAATGTTCGTCAGCGTATCAACCCACACGATTGTTCCCTGACGAATCATCCCCAACCCATTCATCTTGAGCAGCATATCCAGGGCCTGATCCCAGGGTACGCTGACAAGCTTCATGGTTACCTTGGCCTTAACCCCTTCACCCACCACGATATTAAATCCACTGACCTCAGCGATGAGACGAAGAATGTTGGTGATATCGGCCTGCTGAAAGTCTAAAGAAATCCGGCGTCCAGCAAAGCGTGTCTGGCCGGCAACCAGATCATCCCCTCGTGAATCACTCTCCGGAGTTGCGCTTTCAGTAGCCATCTGAATGGTCCGGACCTTGAACTTCCCTTGCGCAGGCCCCATGACCTGCCCCTTCTTTGCTCGGGTCTCCCTCGGCACCATCTGTCCAGGGTCTGCAAACTCACTCGCGCCAATTCCAACTGGATCGGTGATACTTCCTACAGTTGACGACACCACGGTTAGCGGAACAGCATTCGGCCCCACCGCTCTCGGCTTTAGCGAAACCAGAATGTCATGTCCAACAGGAGTGACCGAAAATGAGGGACGACCGAGAAGCTCGAGAACAAGGCGAACCTTATCAGCATGATATCCAACTCTGACTTTCCTAAGAAGTTGATGCTGCCCCAAGACAAGGGGAGACTTGAGTGCCGACGACACCGAGATAAGATCGACAACCAACCGATTCTCGTCTAACAATCGAGCGGCGGAGAACAATTTTCCATCGCCCTTCACAAGAACGGTGACCTCATCCCCTTCCGGACGGACTTCAATCTTGGTGACCATTTGGGCTGGAACATCGATCGCATCCGAGGCGATGCGTGCCTGGTCATGCACCCTCTCCCCAATGCTAGCTGCTTGAGTAGGCACTGATTCAGCTTGAATATTCTGGGCACTCAGCAGGGCACCCACCATACCCAGCCACCAAGCCCGGCGAAACGAAGCACCTGCTACTGCCACTAGTGTTTTCATTCTGCGCCCTCTTTCGGGTGAAGAAGCTTAACGTATTCTCGCTCCTGTTTTTTCCCATAGACATCAGTAAACCGTTCTTGCACGATGATTCCTCGCTCCGTAATGGCACTCACAACACCATTGTTCTGCCCGAGGCGTGTCCCACGTCTGACAGCATATCCATACCCCTCAGGAGTCTGGACCATCGCTGTATACCCGTACGCGCCCCACACAATGGCGATCAAATTCAGCTCCGTCAAATTGACTCGTTGAAGCGGAGGAAGGCTGACATCCATCTTTCCTGGTTGGAGTTGCTGCACGACCGGCGCAAACGGATCTCGACGGCCTGATGGATCATATCCAAATCCACTCCCAGTATCAGGAAGAGTGGATGGAGATGAGAGCGATGCTTCTCCTTCAACGGATGGGTTTGCCATCAAGGTCGGAGCGATGGTTTGTCGTTGGATTTCAGGAGCGGCAGGCAGCTTAATCGAATCCTGCCGTAGCGGACTGATTTGATTCGATGGGGTCAAAGTCCCGGCGCCAAGTTCCGCGCCTGGGGCGACGACGAACAGCAATACGCCGGCAAGGAAGATAGTGCCCACTCGAATTCTTGACACACGCGCTATCCGCTCCACACTAGACAGTTGCATAGCTCCTCAATCCCCTATTTGCCAACCGGAGCTGGCTTCCCAACATTTGGCACCGGAATCGCGGCAGCCTGCTTCTCCGGAGGAGCCGCATATGCCACAAGATCAAATTGCGCCTGGGACACAATTCGTCCCTGCTCCATCTTTGGCGCCCCCATCTTGAGACCTGAGACTGTAATAATTCTCGGGAGCCGATTAATACGATCAAAAAACAATGCCGTTGTATGGTAGGCCCCGGTAGCTTCGACGGCGACAGGCATCTTCACAAACAGTTTCGACGCATCTTCTGACTGAGCTCCTGGCCGCCACAACCTAATATCGAGCCCCAGGCGGACACCAAGATCGGACACTTGCTTCAACAGCATAACCGCTTCTTCTTCCGGAGGAAGTCGTTCCTTCTTTTTTGCCAGTTCGATCTCAAGCTGTTTATTGGCAGCGAGCAATTCGTCGAGGTGCTTCGCCTTGATCGTGAGGGTCTGAATTTCTCCGTCCAACCGTGCGTTGTCCGCTTGAAGCATGTCAATCGCCGCGGCTTTTGGTTCTGCAATATAGAAGTAGAACCCCGCCATCAGCACCCCAACAAGCAAACCCAGGAGGGCCAGCTTCTGCGGGGCAGGGATACTGCGCAGCGTCTCTAGATTGATAGAAGGCAACGCCATGCTCAACCTTTCAGGCGAAATGCCAGTTTAAACTGGTAGATATTGATCTTATTCTCTACTGCGGCCTTACTTTCCTGGAGATTGATATTTGCAAAAAAATCAGTCCGGCGCAGATTGTTGACGAACTCGACAACTTCATCATTCGTCAAGGCCTTTCCCTCTACTTCCACATTTTCCGCAGATAGCTTCAAATTGGTGAGCCAGACCTTCAAGGGCTCAATACTTTGGCTCACAAGATCCAACACTTTAACCGGCCCGACCCGCGCCGACTCAAGTTGATCGATCACCCGATTCTTATCCTCTAACAACTTCTTCTTCTGCTCAAAGTCCTGTACCTGCTTCACCTGTTCTTTGAGCTGAACAACTTGCTTCTCTTTCGCTAGCTTCTCTTCCTGCCTCGCCTCGATGACCTCATCAAGAGAAGAAGAGTACCACCAACAACCTGCGATCGTGACCAAGAGCACACCAACACCCAGTAAGGCCTGCGCCCGAACATCATACTGAGGCTTGGCCGTGCGCCCTTTAGGGCCAGGCAGTAGATTGATACGAATCATCGGTCCCCCACTGATCTCAAGGCCAGCCCTACCGCAACAGAAGCCAGCGGCGCCATTTCAGCCAGGGCATCCTGATCGAAGTCACTTCCCGATGTATCAATTTCACTAAACGGATTGGCAACTTCGACTGGCGTTTGCATGCGGTCACTTAATTGCTGCACGAGCCCGCTGACGCGCGCGACCCCGCCACACACTAAAACACGATCCAGCCCAACATTTAAGGCAGAGGTCTTGAAATAATCAACCGTTCTGGCGATTTCTGAGGCCACTTCTCCATTGACGCTATCAATCACACTGTCAATAGAACCCGACGCGGCCTTCCCGCTTCGCTCGCCTTTTTTGGTCTCTTCAGCTTCCTCGTAGGACAGGCCCATTTCCCTCTGAATCGCTTCCGTGTAGCGATTGCCACCCAACGGGATATCCCGGGTAAACAAAGAGACGCCCCCGCGGATAATGTTGACGTTCATCACACTGGCTCCAAGATTCACCAGAGCCGTCGTTTCATCTTGAGCCAGGGGATAGTTAATCGCGTGCATATTTTCGATGGCAAAGGCATCGACGTCCATGACCATCGGCATCAATCCGGCACCCTTAACCAACTCGGTCAACTCATTGATCTTGTCCTTCTTTGCCGCCACGAGAATAACCGACATCTCCCCGGACCCCTCGCCTGAGGCATCAGCCGGAAGCACATGAAAATCGATATTCACTTCATTGATATCGAACGGAATATATTGCTCCGCCGCTAATTTCACTTGCCCTTCCAGCTCCTCATCGGGCATCGGAGGCAAGCTGATTTTCTTCACAATGACGGCATGACCTGAGATGGACACCGCGACTTGCTTATTTTTGACGTTCGATTCCTCAAACAACTCACGAATAGCCGAGACCACTCGCCCTTCATCCATGACCGTTCCATCTACGATCACTTCCGGCTCCAACGGCTTCATACCGAACTTCTGGAGATAGTACCGGCCCTTACTCTCTCTCAGCTGCACCAACTTAATTGCGCTCGACCCAATATCGAGCCCAACCAGCTGACGCTTGGGAGTCAGTAACGAGACAATGTCGGTCTCAAACATGTTTTTAAATGTGCTTAGCATATCCCTCACCCGCTACACTACAGGACAAACTTTCGAGCGCGAATCATTTTCTGAATTTCCGCCACATTCTCCTGCGTATACAGCCGCCAGTTTCGCCAGTCTCGAGGAGGACCAGAAATCAATCCTTCGCGCTCCCATCGAAACAACGTGGCTTTCGATATATCGAACAAGTCACACACCTGATTCGTCTTATACCCTGATATCTTTCGAATCGCGTTTCGTTTCTTCACGTGAAATGTGCCTGAGGGAAGCTAGGTTCTGCAGGTACAAGGTAAGTATAGTCAATATGCTCGACCTGTCAAGCAACACACCCGAACTGACAGGAAGCAGCGTGGATTGCAGCGCCTGAGAATCCTCCTTAGGACTTCTGCAGATCTCGATGCTTGAGGATCACTTCATGACCGATTGCGCCAAGGCTCTCCCGGAGCCGACCTGCAATCGCGACTGATCGGTGACGCCCGCCGGTGCACCCAATCGCAATGGTGAGATAGCTGCGCTGTTCACGCTCATAGAGGGGGATCAAGAACTTTAGCATGCTCTCCAGCTGCACCAGGAGGTCAATGGCGTCTGGATCGGACAACACAAAGGCACGAACACGGGGATCATCCCCTGGTAGCGGCTTGAGGTCAGGGACAAAGAACGGATTCTTCAAAAACCGAACGTCAAACAGCAAATCAATATCATAGGGAACGCCAAACTTGTATCCAAAAGTCAGCAAGGTTACCGTCAAACGCCGAGTGGCAGGACCTCGGGAAAACTCCTTAGTCAATACGTCCCGGAGTTCGTGCACGGTCAGATCAGACGTATCGATAATCCGATCAGCATGGCGGCGCAATTCTGCAACCCGCTCCTTCTCAAACCGAACCCCTTCAAGAACCGGCAAATGCGGCAATAGCGGATGCGGACGGCGGGACTCAGAAAATCTCCTGACAAGCACCTCATCTCGGGCTTCTAAAAAGAGTAGACGAATCGCGTACCCAAGGGCTCTCACCCGCTCAAGCGTCCCGACCAGATCTGCAAAAAAGACTCGTTCGCGGACATCGACGCCCAGCGCGACGTTCGATATCTCCCCACCTTGCTGATTGCACAGTTCCACGAACGTCGGGATCAACGCAGGAGGGAGGTTATCAATGCAGAAATAGCCGGCATCCTCGAACGCCTTCAGCGCGTGCGACTTACCGGATCCGGAGAGGCCACTGACGATGACAAGATTCAGCTGTGCCATACAACTTTATTGGAGACAACCAGCTCTGCCAGGAAATCGGAATGCTCGGTCACGGACATGACACAGGCAAAGAACCATTCAGAGCAATCGGAGATAGATCCAGGCACCTTCAAGCCAGCCCCTTATTCTCCTGACCCTGGGAAGGAATGCCCTCGCCGACCTTCGGCAAAGGGCTCAATGGCCAATACCCGCCCGCCGGTGCCCCGTTGAAGCACATGGAGATTCCCGGTCTCAATGTGTGCAAACAACAGAAAGGCTTCACTGTGATCACCGAACCGATCATGTGCCTCCGCGAGGGACAGGACCGGCACAGCGCGACGCTCTACCTTGAAGACTGGCTCTGCTTGCCACTCGGCCGCCAGCGCGCGCACCGACCGGACTCGGGTAGCCTTTGCAGGCTTATGACTGACCAATCGCTCCTTCAGCTTTCTGAGCTGCCCATCAATACGATCCACCAAGGCATCAATCGTCGCGTACATTTCTCGCGTCGAGGTTTTCGCTTGCACACGTTTCCCGTGAACCACACAGACGGCTTCTGCCTTATGCTGCAGCTTCTCAACGCTCAAGACCACTTGAACAATCCCGACTTTCAATTCGTACCGATCCAGCCGATCGAATCGTGTCTCAAGATACCGACGAAGTGCGGGCGTCACATCCATGTGGCGGCCAGTGATTCGTAGCTTCATGCGAGGTGTCTCCTTACGTGAACCGATTTCTGCGCCATGTCCAGCGGGCGCAGACTAAAAATGGCGTTTTCTCTGGCTTGCAGAAGGGATGTTATCCTCGGCGCGATACTTCGCCACCGTACGACGCGCGATCAGGACCTGCTGGAGTTTCAGACGCGCCGCAATCTCCTCATCCTTCAGCGGGCGCTGCACATCCTCCTCGGCGATCATTTTCCGAATCATTTCGCGGACCGACACCGACGACATCATGTCAGAGGGCTGATCAGCGCGTTGAAGTCCTGCGTTGAAGAAGAACTTTAATTCAAGCATCCCTTGCGGGCAGTACATATACTTGTTGGCGGTGACTCGACTAATCGTCGATTCATGCATTCCGATGTCTTCCGCCACCTGCTTGAGGACCAAGGGCTTCAGATGTTCAATCCCTTGCTCAAAAAACTGCTCCTGAAACTTCACAATACTCGTCACGACCTTGACGATCGTTTTATTCCGTTGATCGATACTCCGGATCACCCATTGGGCAGCTCTGAGCTTTTCATCGAGGTAAGACTTAGTTTCAGCCGTCCCGCCATCACCAGCCGTCATGAGTTGCTTGTAATACGGACTAATCCGCATCCGCGGCAAACCGTCGTCGTTCAGTAAGACCACCCACTCTCCTTCGTTCTTGACGACGAAGACGTCGGGCACAATCACGTAATTCTGCGTGTTCGTGAACGGACGACCTGGTTTCGGCTCCAGATCCCCGATCAACTTCGTCGCCTCGAAGACTTCTTCAACGGAGACATTCAAGGCTTTGGCAATCTTGGCATACTGTTTCTTTTCAAGGTCCTTGAGATGATGCAGAATAACACCTTCAACGACGGCTCCCTTGAGCGCACCAGGCCTTGCACCGAGCGACCCCATCGGATTCTTGCCCAGATGGCCAAGTTGAAGCAGGAGACACTCCGGCAGATCACGTGCCCCGACGCCGGTTGGATCAAAGGTCTGAATGTCCTTGAGGACTGACTCGGCCTCCGCCTCAGCAAATTCGCTCCCGCTGACGACTTCGGCCAGAGTTATTCTCAAATAGCCATCGTCATCCAAATTTCCGATGAGCAGGCGTCCAATGGCTTTCTCTCGTTCTGAAAGACCCGAGAGCGAGAGCTGCCAAAGCAAATGCTCTTCCAGTGATGTGGCTTTGGCCACCGTTTGCTCGTAAGAGGGAAACTCATCTTGAGACGAAGAGGGATATTCCGAATCCCCGGCTCGACGATCCGAGCCAAAGTACTCTTCCCATCCAGAGGCTGAAAACTCTTCTGGCGAGCCTCGCTCCTCAGGAGTTCCCGCCTCTTCCGCGTTATCTTGTGTGGCCGCTGCAGAGGGATCTTCCGTTTTTCCTTCTGCAGCCGCCGCTTCAGCTTCCTCAACTTCAGCCTGCACTTCATCAAGAAGAGGATTTTCGAGCAGATGCTGGGTCAGACTTTGCTGCAATTCAAGACGAGACAGCTGCAACAGCTTAATCGCCTGCTGCAACTGCGGCGTCATGATTAGCTTCTGGCTAAGCCTCAAATCGAGACGAAGTTTCATAACTAGATATTCAACCCTCTACAGCTTGAATCGCTCTCCAAGATACACAGCCCGAGCGGTTTCACTCTTGACAATGGCCTCCGGAGAACCGGATTCCAGGATCAATCCTTCATTAATAATATAGGCACGATCGGTAATGGATAACGTCTCTTGAACATTATGATCGGTGATGAGAATCCCAATGCCCTTGTCTTTCAGTCGAAGAATAATCTGCTGAATATCGGCCACCGCGATCGGATCAATCCCGGCAAACGGTTCATCCAGGAGCATGAAGGAGGGGCTCGTCGCTAAAGCCCTGGTGATTTCCAATCGACGACGCTCTCCTCCTGACAGCGCATACGCCATACTGCCACGAATATGGAGGAGATCAAGGTCCGTGAGCAACTCATCAACCCGTGCCATCCGCTCACCCCGAGGATAGCCTAGGATTTCCAAAATCGCCAAGACATTCTTCTCTACGGAAAGGCGACGAAAGACCGACGACTCTTGCGGGAGATACCCGATCCCCCGCCTGGCCCGTTGATACATCGGCAAGTCCGTGATGGACTCGCCGTTAAACGTTATCTCCCCCTCGTCCGGCTGGCAAAGACCGACCACCATATCGAAGATCGTGGTCTTCCCCGCGCCGTTCGGACCAAGCAGCCCGACCACTTCGCCAGCACGCACTTCGATTGCCACGCCCTTGACGACTTTTCGCCCGCGAAAACTCTTCTCCAACCCTCGGGCCCGCAAGCACGATGTGTGCGGACCGGCCACGAAGTCCGACGTCCCCAGCAATTCTGAGTCAGTTCCCTGCGTCATTTCATTCCGCCACGTTCGCCGTCGATGAGGAGATGCGACCCCCCTTCAACGACACTTCGATCTTCATCCAGGTAAATCACGATCTTCTCGCCGCTGACTCGCGTCCCCTTCTCCCAAGCCACCGGATCCCCGGTCAAGGTCACAACCCGTCGACTATTGTCGAACACCGCCTTATTGGAGGTCGCATTTCCGGTCTCTTTTTCGATGCGCACATGGCCGGTCGCTTCAATCTGCTTGACGGACCGACCTGAAGCCCCTGGCATCACATCGGCACCCTTGCCTATTGGTTTGGCTGTAGAAGATGGATCACGCGTCTTCATTTCTCCAGGCTCCCCTTTCTTAACATCCGCAGACTGAGGGGAGAACGACACCACCATCTTGTCCGAATAGACCATCAACGTCCCTTGCGTCAGAATAACCGACCCTTCAAAGACGGCCTGACTATCCTGATTACGCACCGTCATTTTTTTTGCGGTAATGGTTGTCGGAGCCTGAGCGGGAGCTGCCCCAGCAGGGACAGCCGCACCCACAGGTGTCGCAGATTCGGCTATGACCGGGGCCAAGAGACTAAGAACCAGAAACGAGATCCACATGAACATCATCAAGTACCTCAAACTCTTCAGACTCTGTCCGTCCCAGTAATCCTTTGCCGGTAATTTCCAATCCATTGCCGACAATGCGGACGGGATCACCGGTCTGAATGATCTTTGTGGCATCGGTCCATACCAGGTGATTGGTATAGATCGTATATCCGCTTCCCGTCGCGATGATCAGCGGCTCCGTTCGATTCGCCAAGACGAAGTTTTTCGTGGCCGTATCGAGCGCGCCTTCGTCCCCTAGAACGGTCACCTCTTTCCCGGCTTGCCCATAGAGCGTCACTTCAACGTCGCTCAGGACTGCGCGCTTTTCCAACTCGAATAGGCGCGCCTGTTTGGCCTGCACCCGCCACTGCACCACATCTCCCTTGGTCTGTGTGAAGGTAAAATCAGAGATTTTCGCATCTGCGCTTTCAATGGCACCTGGCGCAACAGGCTGATTTGTGGGAGCGGAGTCTGCGTTCACAAACAGCAGATAAATCAGGAATGCTGCCAGTGCTCCACTTACAGTAAGGAGACTTCGTCTGGCTACTACATCCCACATGCATCACACCGGCTACCAGATAAACCAGGAGAAACTCTGGCACGATAGTAGCACTGAGGATCAAGCAAGTAAACGCCCGCTGTGGACCAAAAAGAGAAAGAGCTCCTCACGTGTCATACGTGGGGAGCTCTTTCTACTCAACACACAACCGCGGATAGCGCTAGGCAGAGGCTTCCGGAGAAACGGCGGGAGTTGTCGTCGCTGGAAGGGCGGCCGCCTTGGATGAGGCCTTCTCCACCATCGTCACCAACTCGATCGCTACCATTTCCGCTCCGTCGCCGATGCGGCGGCGAGTCTTCACCATACGGGTGTACCCACCCTGCCGATCCTTGAATCGTCCCGCAACATCGCTGAACAGCTTTGAAACCACATCTTTGCTCCGGATAAACGCGAGGGCCCGGCGACGAGCCGGCAAGGTTCCTTCCTTCCCCAGCGTAATCATCCGATCGGTAAACCCGCGAATCTCTTTTGCCTTCGCCTCGGTCGTCTCAATACGCTCATGCTCCAAGAGCGAGGTCACAAGGCTCCGGAACAGGGCCCATCGATGCTTCGTCTGCCGACCAAGTTGACGGCCTTTTTTTCTGTGTCGCACGGCATTCCCCTTCGCTGAAAATTACTCTGACTGCGAACTCCCGTTGCTGGAGGATCCGGCTTCAACCCGTCCTCCCAGCGTGAGGCCCATCTCCAACAATATTTCCTTAATCTCATTCAACGACTTCTTGCCGAAATTCTTCGTCTTGAGCATTTCGTTTTCCGTCTTCTGAACCAGATCGCGAATGGTCTTGATGTTGGCATTCTTTAAGCAATTCGCCGCCCGAACGGAGAGCTCGAGTTCATTCACGCTCCGCGAGAGATTCTTATTCTCTTCAAGCTCCGACTCGTCATATCCCGCCTCGCGCTTACCTTCGCCGCGCTCTTCCGGGTTGATGAAGATATCGAGGTGATCGCGCAAAATATTCGCCGCAGTCGACAAGGCATCACGTGGACTGATGGTCGCATCTGTCCAGATCTCCATCGTCAGCTTGTCATAGTCGGTCATGCGACCAACGCGCGCGTTTTCCACATGGAAGTTCACGCGCTTAATGGGCGAGAACACGGAATCGATCGCGATGACACCGATCGGCAATCCTTCTTCCTTATTGCGCTCAGCCGGAACATATCCACGACCATGCTTCACCGTCATTTCAATATCCAACGTGGCATCTTTATCCAGCGTCGCAATATGAAGATCCGGCGTGAGAATGGTCACATCGGCATCGTGGATGATATCGGACCCCTTGGCTTCGCCTGGTCCCTTCTTCCTCAAACGAATCGTCTTCGGCTTATCGGTATGAAGAGCCAAGCGCAGGCTCTTGATGTTCAAGATAATGGAAGTCACGTCTTCCGTGACACCGGGTATCGTTGAAAACTCGTGCAGGACGCCTTCAATCTTCACCGTCGTCACGGCGGCTCCGGTCAACGACGACAACAATACACGGCGAAGTGAATTTCCAATCGTGGTACCGAACCCCCGCTCAAACGCCTCGGTGGTGAATCGACCGAACACTGGGGAATTCGCATCCTTATCGACTTCAACCCGCATCGGGATCTGAAAGTCTTTCATCGCTTTAATCATGACTCCCCCTTCACAACCATCGAGTGACCAGCATACCGAATAGGGAGGATGCAGAAACGTAGACGGCTCCCTACCGGCCCAATGTGCTATCGAGAATACAATTCGACGACCATCTGCTCGTTGACTGGCAGCGTGATCTGTTCCTTTGTCGGCAAGGCACGAACGACTCCCTTGAGCGTGCCCTTATCAAGCTCCAACCAATCCGGAATTCCGCGCCCATCGACACCTTCCAGTGACGTTTGGATGGAGAGCAGATTTCGGCTTCGTTCACGCACCTGAATCACATCCCCTGTCTTGACGGTGGCTCCGGCAACATTGATTTTCTTGCCGTTCATGGTCAGGTGCCCGTGACTCACAATCTGGCGGGCCTGCTTGCGAGACGCGCCAAACCCGAGACGGTAGGCCACATTGTCCAACCGGCATTCCAGCAGTCGCAACAGAGCATCGCCGGTGACGCCAGATTGCCGCTCCGCTTTTTCAAACAGACCGCGGAATTGGCACTCTTGCAATCCGTAGATTCTCCGCAATTTTTGCTTCTCGCGCAATTGCAGGCTATAGTCAGAATTCCTGGGGCGCCCCTGCCCATGTTGACCTGGAGGATAACTCCGTCGCTCAATGGCACACTTTTCGGTCATGCACCGAGTGCCCTTCAAAAAGAGCTTCTCGCCTTCGCGTCGACAGAGACGACAAACTGGACCCCGATACTTAGCCACTGCATTACCTCCGGTTACAGGACGCCTGAATTCTGGCGCCAACATTGCTGCAGACTCGAACCTTGATACTCCCCGCGGCTACACCCGTCTCCGCTTCGGTGGACGGCAGCCGTTATGGGGAATCGGCGTGACATCGCGAATCAGATTGATGCGCAGGCCAGCGGCCTGGAGCGAGCGAATGGCTGATTCACGACCAGCCCCAGGCCCGTTCACATACACATCAATTTGACGCATGCCACTCTCCATGGCTTTACGGGCGGCCGCTTCTCCGGCACGCTGTGCCGCGAACGGGGTACTCTTCCGAGAGCCCTTAAACCCCTGATTGCCAGAGCTGGCCCAGACGACCGTATTGCCGCCCATGTCAGTAATCGTGACAATCGTATTATTGAAGGATGCCTGGACATGCGCCACACCGGCCTGAACAATCCGGCGTTCCTTCTTCTTGCCCTTCTTCACACTCATAGACACTCCTTCACTTCAGAGCACGAGCGATGCGCTCGATCATCTGGCTGTCGGTTTCGGTTTGCTTGTCACACCAGCACGTCGGCCCTTCCGCGTTCTGGCATTGGTCTTCGTGCGCTGTCCACGCACCGGCAACCCTTTTCGATGGCGCAGACCTCGATAGGTCCCGGTGTCGATCAATCGCTTGATGTTCAGGGACGTCTCCTTCCGAAGGTCCCCCTCGACGCGATGATCGCGATCAATAATTTCTCTGAGCTTGACGATCTTGTCTTCACTCAGATCCTTGATCCGAATCGCCCCATCCACACCGGCCTTCCGCAGAATTTCTCGTGCGGCGGCTCGCCCAATCCCGTAGATGTACGTGAGGCCGATATCGGTCCGCTTGTCTCTTGGCAAATCGATGCCTGCGATGCGTGCCATGATCTCTCCTCTTTCCTATTCCCTAGACGAGCACAGACCTACTCTGCCCGGCGTTATCCCTGACGTTGCTTGTGCCTGGGGTTCTCACACAAAATTCGCACGACGCCCCGTCGACGAACGACCATACACTTGGCACAAATCGGCTTGACTGATGACTTTACTTTCATGACGCGTCAGCGCTCCTACTACTTGAAACGGTAAGTGATTCGGCCTCTCGTCAAATCGTATGGAGACATCTCCACCGTGACTTTGTCGCCCGGAAGAATTCGGATAAAGTGCATCCGCATCTTTCCAGAAATATGCGCTAGAAGAATATGACCATTATCAAGTTTCACACGAAACATGGCATTGGGTAATGTCTCTGCTACCGTCCCCTGTATTTCGATAATGTCTTCTTTTCCCACGTACTCCCATTCCTCTATCTGTACTACAATTATGCAGCGTCTAGCACTCTCTGACTGAGCACCCGCGCCGGCCCCGCCGGCTGAATTGCTATTGTATGCTCAAAGTGGGCTGAAAGGCTACCGTCCGCCGTCACCGCCGTCCACCGATCCTCAAGCACACGCACCGCACTGCCACCCATGTTGACCATCGGCTCGATCGCCAGGACCATCCCGTACTGTAAACGCGGCCCCTGACCAGCCTTCCCGTAGTTGGGCACTTGAGGTTCTTCATGAAGTTGACGGCCGATACCATGGCCGACGAACTCGGTTACGACTGAATATCCAGCTGCTTCAACATGGCGCTGTACCGCATAAGAAATGTCGGTAAGCCGATTACCGACGACCGCCTTTTGGATACCCAGATCAAGAGCCTCTTGCGTCACCTGGATCAACCGAGCAACAGACTCACTGGCTTCGCCGACCGCCACAGTGACGGCAGAGTCACCATAAAACCCGCCGACAACCGCCCCCAAGTCTAGACCGATAATATCGCCGTCCTTCAGTTTCCGCTTGGAGGGAATTCCATGAACAACCTGTTCATTGACTGAGGCGCAGAGGGTCTTCGGATAGCTCCGGTATCCCTTGAATGCCGGGATAGCCCCACGGTCACGTATGGCTTGCTCTGCGATACGGTCAAGATCCTCCGTGGTCACGCCAGGCCTCACGGCCTTCCTGACAACTTCTAGCGCTTCAGCAACTACTCGCGACGCCTGAGCCATCACATCAATTTCCGCAGGCGTCTTCAGAATGATCATACTTTCTTCAATGGAGTCAGCACTTTCGTTAAATTCTGATACACCGTCTCGACCGCGCTGGCTCCATCAAGATGCGTCAAGAGCCCCTTCGAATCGTAGTACGCAATCAATAGCGAGGTTTGCTCTTCGTAGACCCGCAACCGCGTCTCAATTGCATCCCGCTTATCATCGCTGCGCTGCACGAGCGCTTCCCCACACCGATCACAGCGATCACTCTTCTTCGGAGGCGCAAACTCCATGTGAAACGTGGCCTGGCATTTTGGGCAACTCCGCCTACCACTGAGGCGACGCACGACATCTTCACGTGACACTTGAAAGTTGATCACTCGATCGAGCCGAATATTACGCTGTGAAAGAACTTGACCCAATTCTTCAGCCTGCGGCACAGTCCGTGGAAAGCCATCAAGCACGAAACCGGTGGCACAACTTGGATCGCTCAGCTTGTCACGCACCAAGCCGATGACGACAGAATCAGGGACTAACTTTCCCTGATCCATGTAACTCTTGGCATCTTTCCCAAGAGCAGTCTGGGCCCTGACGGCTTCTCGCAGCAAATCACCGGTCGAGATCTTGGCCACTCCATATTGGGCAGCAACCTTTTCAGCCTGCGTGCCCTTCCCTACTCCAGGGGCCCCAAGAAAGACCAGCCGCATCGCCGATTACCCATTCCTGCCGCGCAATGGAGCCATCCCTTTACCGAGAAAACCCTCATAATTACGCATCAGCATATGGGACTCGATCTGTTGGGCCGTATCCAGCCCTACGCCGATCACGATCAAGAGTGATGTACCGCCAAAATAGAACGGGACGTTCATCTTATAAATCAAAAACTCAGGGATAACGCACACAATGGCGAGATAGATAGCCCCCGCGAATGTGATCTTCGTCAGTACATTGTAGATGTAATCAGACGTCCTCTGCCCAGGTCGAATGCCGGGCACAAATCCCCCATACTTCTTCATGTTGTCAGCCATATCAACAGGATTTAGAACTACGGCTGTGTAAAAGAAACAGAAGAAGAGGATGAGCCCGACGTACATGAGTGTATAGAGCAATGATCCAGGCGCAAGCTGTGAACCAATTGCCTTTACCCAAGGAGTTTCAAAGAATCCTGCAATCGTTGCCGGAAATGCAATAATAGACGAGGCAAAGATCGGGGGAATAACACCAGCCGTATTGATCTTCAAAGGAATATGCGTGCTCTGCCCACCAAAGACACGGCGCCCCACGACACGCTTCGCATACTGAACAGGAATCTTGCGCCGGCCACTCTCAAGAAACACAATCGCAGCCACCACAGAGATCATCAACAGAGCAAGGGCAACCAACAAGATAATATTGAGCTGCCCGACCTTGTAGAGGTCGAAGGTCTGAGCCACAGCCGCTGGAAGACGGGCCACGATTCCCGAGAAAATGATGAGAGAAATTCCATTGCCGATGCCGCGCTCGGTAATTTGCTCGCCGAGCCACATGAGAAAACCAGTACCGGCCGTGAGCGTAATCACCGTCATCAGACGAAAGGCCCATCCTCCGTTCAACACGAAGGCGCCTTGATTCATTTGCTCAAGACCAATCGCAATACCAAAGCCCTGAATCAGCGCGATGACGATCGTGCCAAAGCGGGTGTACTGGATAATTTTCTTGCGACCACGTTCTCCCTCTTTCGCAAGCTTGGAGAGATGCGGAACCACCACCGTGAGCAATTGAAGAATGATGGACGCGCTGATGTAGGGCATAATGCCCAATGCGAAAATCGTCAGCCTGGAGAGAGAGCCGCCTGAGAAGATGTCCAGAAATCCGAGCAGCGCGCCACCCTGCTTCGCCAAAAAATCGGAGAGTGCGTCGCCATTGATCCCAGGAGTAGGGATGTGAGCGCCCACTCGATAGACAACGAGCATCCCAAGCGTAAACAGGACACGGGTCCTCAGCTCAGGAATCTTAAAGATATTCTGGAAGCTGGTAAAAAGTCGCTCAAGCACCGCCGATAACCTCGACTCGACCACCGGCAGCTTGGATCTTGGCCTTGGCTGATTCGCTGAATTTATGCGCCTGAATGACCAACGGCTTAGTCAGCTCTCCGTTCCCCAAAATCTTAATCTGCAAGCGCTTGCGCTTGACCAACCCCGCATCAACCAACGCCTGCGGCGTCACAGTTGAAGGACCAGTCCAGGTTTCAAAGCTCTTGAGATTCAGCACGTTGTATTCCGTCCGGAAGGGGTTCGTAAACCCAAACTTCGGCAAACGACGGACCAATGGCATCTGACCGCCTTCAAAGCCAGGTCTCTTGCCTCCGCCGGAACGCGCCTTAATACCCTTATGTCCCTTTGTAGCGGTCTTTCCATGTCCAGATCCTGGCCCACGGCCGATTCTCTTCCGCTTTTTCTTCGCACCCCGTGCCGGGGATAGATCGTGCAAATTCATGGTTTCCCCACCTCAAGCAGATAACCCACTTTTTTAATCAAACCACGAACCTGTGGGGTATCAGGATGAACCGCTGTTTGTCGAATGTGGCGCAGGCCAAGCCCGCGCAACACAAGCCGATGCGTCTGGGGTGTCCCAATCGGGCTCCGCCGCAGAGTCACCCGCACGGCAGGAACAGTAGACTTTGCTGCCTTGTCAGTCTTTGCAGTAGCCATTACGCACTCGCCCTTTCAAGTCGCTCCCCGGCAGCCTCTCGTCGAAGCCTGAGGACTTCCTCAGGATTGCGTAGCTGACTGAGGCCCGCCAACGTGGCTCGAACAGTATTGAATGGATTACCTCGGCCGAGCGTCTTGGCAATGATGTTGTGAACACCGACCGCTTCAACAACGGCTCGCACAGCACCACCGGCAATAATGCCGGTACCGTCGACGGCTGGCTTCAAGAGGACATGCTCGGCACCGAATAGTCCATGCACATCATGAGGGATCGTCCCACCCTTAAGCGAGACATGAACGAGATTCTTCTTCGCTTGCTCGACAGCCTTTGAAATCGCCACCGGCACTTCAGCGGCCTTGCCTTTTCCAATGCCGACCCAGCCATGGCCGTCGCCGACCACCACCAGCGCGCAGAAATTAAATCGCTTGCCGCCTTTCACAACCTTGGCCACTCGGTTGATGAAAACGACCTTGTCCTTCAGGTTCAATTCGTCTGGATTAACTCGCACGCAATCCCTCTCTTCTTCCTTCCCGCCTGAAACAGGCAGGACTCACAGGAGTGAGCGTTCTAAAACTGGAGTCCACCCTCACGCGACGCTTCGGCGAGAGCTTTAATGCGACCATGATACATACGTCCACCACGATCAAACACGACGGTCAGTACATTGGCCGCCTTCGCTCGATCAGCCAACAGCTTTCCCACCGCCTTTGCGGCTTCCATGCTGCCGGTAGACTTCAATGTCTTCCTGAGGTCTTTATCAAGCGACGAGGCCGCCACCAAAGTGGAGCCATTCAAATCGTTGATGACCTGCGCGTAAATATGCGAGCGGCTTCGAAACACATTGAGCCGTGGGCGCTCGGTGGTCCCAATTACACGCTTGCGAACGCGCTGTCTTCTTTGCTCGAGTTGTCTTGATTTTTCTGCTGTATTCATCGTCGCCCCTATTTCCCCGTCTTTCCTTCTTTCTTACGCAAGACCTCGCCCATAAAACGGACACCCTTTTGCTTGTACACATCGGGGGGCTTGATCGCACGCAAGTTTGCTGCTACCTGTCCGACCAATCGTTTATCAAATCCCTTAACATTAATGAGGGTCTGCTTGTCGACTTTGACTTCGATCCCGGCTGGAATTTGATAGAGGACTGGATTGATATAGCCCACATTGAAGCTCATCGTCCGACCCTGGAGCGCCACTTTGTAACCGACTCCGGTGATCTCTAGCGAGCGTTCATACCCCTTCGAGACTCCCAGAACGATGTTGCTCAATTCCGCACGAGCCAAGCCATGAAGAGCACGGACATTGCGTTCTTCGCTCGTGCGATTGACGAGTAGATGGCCATTCTCAACGACGGCGCCAAGCCCCTGTTCAAGCGGCCAATCCATTTTACCAAGTGGACCCTTGATCGAGACCTTAGGCCCCATCACTTTCACTTCTACTCCCGCAGGAATAGCAATCGGCATTTTCCCAATCCGCGACATGTTCTCTTCCTTGTCCTTTACGCTGCTACCAGACTGAGCACAACACTTCACCGCCCAGGCCATTCTTCCGTGATTCCTGGTCGGTCATGATTCCTTTAGACGTCGACAGAATCGCCATGCCGATTCCATTTCTGACTTTGGCGATATCCTTGCTGCCTACATACACGCGACGACCGGGCTTGCTGATCCGCTGCAACCCCGTGATCATGGGCTGACCTTCGTTGACATAGCGCATCTGCACCGTAAACACCGGATGTCCATCCTGAACGGCATCAGCAATGTCATGGACATACCCCTCTTGCTTGAGCAGCTCAAGAATGGCCCTCTTGAGCTTTGAAGCAGGGACTGACACTGTATCGTGACGGCGCTGCGAACCATTTCTGAGCCGAACAAGAAGATCACTAATTGGATCAGTCAACATGCTATTCCCTTTTCTTTCCAGTCCAAATGTCTCAGAGCTGCCGCTACTACCAACTAGACTTGCGCACGCCAGGGATATCCCCGCGGAGGCTCAAGAGGCGGAAACAAATTCTGCACATGTGAAAACGGGTTAAAAAGCCACGCACCCTACCACATAACGGGCACCGATTGTACGATCGGCACGAGAACTTAGGCTTTTTTGCCGCTTTATTCCGTAGCGCTAAACGTGACACTTGAACTCCTTCTGCTCAGTTACGTGCGTAGGCCTGTAAACTCTATGCCCTAAACGGCATCCCAAGATGTTTCAACAAGGCCTTCCCTTCGTCATTCGTTTTCGCTGTCGTGACAATCGTAATATCCATCCCGTGGATTGAGGCCACCTCGTCATACTTAATTTCAGGGAAAATCAACTGCTCCTTCACGCCCAAGGTGTAATTACCGCGACCATCGAAGGCCTTTGGCGAGACACCCCGGAAATCCCGGATACGCGGCAAGGCCAGAGTGACAAGCCGATCAAAGAATTCATACATGCGACGGCTTCGCAATGTGACCTTTGCACCAATCGGGAGCCCCTGTCTGAGCTTGAATCCGGCGATGGCCTTCTTCGCCCTGGTGACGACAGGCTTCTGACCCGTAATCGTACCCAATTCGGTGACCGCGCTCTCAAGCAACTTCACGTTCTGAATGGCTTCTCCCATTCCGACGTTGAGCACGATGCGGTCAAGCTTGGGAACCTGCATCACATTCTTATACCCAAACTCTTTCATGAGTGCTGGGATAACCTTCTCCTGATAGGCATCACGGAGTCGCGGCTTAAAACTCGACTCATGACTATTCTCGTCTAACTGCTTAGGCGCAGTCTCCGCGTCCTTCTTTGAGGACTTTCGCTCGGAGGTTTTACCTGCTTTACCTTTTTCAACCTTCGCCATTCCGTGCTCCTCAGACTACTCGAAAGTCTCGTTCGATTTCTTACTGAACCGTGCTCGCCGACCATCGTCAAGCCTACGAATCCCCACACGGGTCGGCTTTTGCGTCACGGGACAAACGTACATGACATTGGAGATCGCCAATGGAGCTTCCCGCTCAAGGATTCCGCCCTGCTTCACCTTTTGGCTCGGCTTAGTATGGCGCTTGATGATATTCAGCTTCTCCACAATCACCTTACCGGCCGTCAAGTCCACAGAGAGGACCTTCCCGGACTTTCCGCGCTCACGCCCCGTGATCACGACAACCGTATCGCCTTTTCGAATTCTGCTTTTCCGAAGTGCTTGCACGACAACCCCCACCACGTGTCCCTACAGCACTTCAGGTGCCAGGGAGATGATCTTCATAAATTTCTTCCAACGCAATTCACGTGCGACCGGACCGAAAATGCGCGTCCCGATCGGTTCCCCTTCTTTGTTGATCAACACACAGGCATTGCGATCAAACTTAATATAGGAACCGTCTTCACGTCGAACTTCCTTCGTCGTCCGGACAATCACTGCACGACTGACATCACCCTTTTTGACGCTGGCATGCGGGATAGCCTCCTTCACCGCGACGACCACGATGTCACCCAAGGACGCATACCGACGACGCGTCCCTCCGAAGACATGGAAGCACATCGCCTGCTTCGCACCGGAGTTATCCGCCACATCCATATAGCTATAGTTCTGAATCATGCTAGCGCTCTTTCCTTACCTTAGAGTCACAACCACATCAAACTATTCTGCTCGGCCCTTCTGAATCACTTCAACCACTCGCCAATGCTTGTCTTTGCTGATCGGTCGCGTCTCAACCATGCGCACACGGTCGCCGATCTTACAAACATTCTGCTCGTCATGCGCCTTAAACTTCGAGATTCTCCGTAGGACCTTGCGATACAGCGGGTGCGTCACTGAGCGTTCAACGGAGACCACCACGGTCTTGTTCATCTTATTGCTCAACACACGGCCGACCCACTCACGCTTCTTGACTGCATCAGACATAATCAGAACCCCTTACCCTTTCGTCTCAGCCTGAGAGACTTCCTGCAAAACGGTCTTTACGCGAGCGATCTCACGCTTGGTCTTCCTGATCTGCATCGGATTTTCCAGCCTTCCGGTGCCAAGCTGAAAGCGCAAGTTAAACAACTCTTGCACCAACTGCTTTTCTTTTTCGACCAACTCCGGGGCCGTCAACTGCCGCAACTCTTTCAAATCCAATGCCATGTCACCTACTCCTCGAACCGCTATGAGACCTAATTAAAATTCACCACGAGCAACACACTTGGTGGCAACCGGTAACTTATGCGATGCGAGCCGGAAAGCTTCCTTCGCCACATCCAACGGAACGCCATCCATTTCGTACAAAATGCGACCAGGCTTCACCACGGCTACCCAATACTCAGGGTTTCCTTTACCTTTACCCATTCGAGTTTCCGCCGGCTTCTTGGTAATCGGTTTATCCGGGAAAATTCTCGTCCACACCTGCCCGCCGCGCTTGACAAAGCGGGTAATGGCAATACGTGCGGCTTCAATCTGCCGACTGGTCACCCATCCTGGCTCGAGTGCCTTGAGGCCAAATTCACCCAGAGTAATCTGACCGCCGCGATAGGCCTTGCCACGCATACGGCCCTTCTGCATCTTTCTAAACTTGACTTTCTTTGGCGCTAACACAATGCGTTCTCCTTACCCGAGCCGCCGTTCGAGGAATGAATCTGACTTGACCGGTTGAGCTGGCAGCAACTCTCCCTTGAAGAGCCACGTTTTCACACCGATCTGTCCCATCGTTGTATGGGCTTCAGCGAAGCCATAATCGATATTGGCGCGGAGCGTATGAAGCGGCACCCGACCTTCGCGGTACCATTCGGTGCGAGCGATTTCCGCCCCACCAAGACGCCCAGCCACCATAATCTTAATTCCTTGTGCCCCAAGCCGAAGAGCAGATTGCACACTGCGCTTCATGGCACGTCGGAAGGCCACACGTTTTTCAAGCTGGGTGGCGACATTCTCACTGACTAACTGAGCATCGAGTTCAGGCTTCTTAATTTCCTTCACGGTAATGTAGACCTGCCCACCGTACTGCTTCTCAAGATCCGCCTTCAGCTTATCGACCTCGGCACCCTTTCGCCCGATAATGATGCCAGGGCGAGCCGTGTGAATAATGACACGTGTCTGGTCCCCAGAACGCTCAATCTCAACCTTGGAAACACCGGCGTGAAAGAGCCTTGCCTTCACGACCTTTCGAATCTTGATATCCTGGTGAAGAAGCTTGGCATAGTCCTTCCCCGCATACCACCGAGAATTCCAGGTGATGTTGTAGCCTAGCCGGTACCCGATTGGATGTGTTTTCTGACCCATAAAATCTTGCCTCAGTCTGCTCTAGCTAGATTGTGATCGTTGTTACGCTGACTTCTTCGACTCGCCGACCGATGGCGCGGCGACAACCACAGTAATATGACTCGTTCGCTTATGAATTGAGTTTGCGCGACCTTGGGAACGAGCCCGAAAACGCTTTAGCGTAGGACCGCCGTTGACAAAGGCCTTCGAAATCACCATCGATTCGCTATCGCCCATTTCCTTCTGTTCGGCATTCGCCACCGCTGAGCGGAGAATCTTCTCCACGACACGAGCGGCCTGGCGGGGAGTAAGCTTTAACATGGCGAGCGCCTGAGGAACCTGCTGACCGCGAATCATGTCAATAACCGGCCGAGCCTTCCGAGGAGCCACCCGAACAAATCTGAGAATCGCACGTGCTTCAGTCATGTCCTTATCCTTTACCCAATCGCTGAGCGGGCGCCAATCTGACCGACAGACTACTTGAGCGCAACAGCCTTTTCAGTCTTCGCCTGACCGTGGCCCTTGAAAAACCGGGTCGGAGCAAACTCACCAAGTTTGTGCCCCACCATATTTTCTGTCACAAAGACAGGGATGAATTTCTTGCCATTGTGCACGGCGAGCGTGTGCCCAATCATGTCGGGAATCACGGTGGAACGACGCGACCAGGTCTTAATAATCTTCCGATCTTTCGTCTCGTTCATATGCTCAACCTTCTTCAGCAAATGATCATCGACGAAAGCGCCCTTACTAATTGATCTAGCCATTGCGTACCCCTGACTTACGTCTCGCGATAATGAACTTGTCCGTCTTCTTGTTCTGTCTCGTCTTGTAACCCTTGGTCGGCTGCCCCCAGGGAGAGACCGGATGAGGATTACCCTGACCAGACTTACCTTCGCCTCCACCATGTGGATGGTCGACAGGGTTCATGACGACGCCACGGACGTGGGGACGCTTCCCCTTCCATCGAGTCCGGCCGGCCTTACCCACGCTCACGTTTTCGTGATCGACGTTCCCGACCTGACCAACCGTTGCCATGCACGCCGACAAGATCTTTCGCATCTCGCCGGACTTCAAACGAATCTGAACATAGTCCCCATCTCGCCCCATGACCTGAGCAGACCCACCAGCACTTCGAATAAGCTGGCCGCCCTTGCCAACCTTCAATTCGATATTATGGATGGTCGTTCCCAATGGCATGCTTGAGAGCGGAAGCGCATTCCCTGGACGGACCTCCGAGTTGACCCCTGACTGCACCGTCAAGCCAACAGCCAAGCCAACGGGGGCGAGTATATACCGCTTCTCACCGTCGACATAGGCCAGCAAAGCGATACGCGCAGAACGATTCGGATCGTACTCAATCGAAACCACCTTGGCAGGAATCCCAACCTTATCGCGCTTAAAATCGATCTTGCGATAGAGCCGCTTGTGCCCACCCCCACGGAAACGCACGGTAGTCCGGCCATCCGTATTACGTCCGCCGCTTCGATGATGGAACGCCGTCAGAGACTTTTCAGGCTTCTTCTTTGTCAAGTCTTCAGTCGTGACGGCGGTCATTCCGCGACGCCCTGCAGACGTTGGCTTATATGTTTTCAATCCCATGCGAAGTCCTACCTTCCCTCAACCCTAAGCGCTCTCGTACATTTCAAGCTTTTCGCCCTTTTTCAGCGTGACGAATGCCTTCTTCCAATCAGATCGCTTGCCAGAGAAACGGCCAAGGCGCTTGACCTTCCCCAACACATTCATCACATTGACTCGCTCAACTTTAACCTTCAGCAAAGTCTCGACGGCCTGCTTAATCTGCACGCGATTCGCATCGGGATGAACGATAAATCCAACCGTATTCGTCGTCTCACGAATCGATGTCAACTTCTCCGTCAGTAACGGCTGCACCAGCACTGCATGCATATCCAGCTTCATGACCACACCTCTGTCACACGAGCCAGCTCTCGCTCATGAATCACCACCACACCAGCCCGAACGACGTCATAGACATTCAGCTGATCCGCACTGACCACTTTTACTGAAGACAGGTTACGAGCCGCCTGGAGCATTGCGACTTGTGTATCCGCCGCCACCAACAAAGCCGTCTCTCCCAATCCAAATTGGTCCAGCGCCTTCGCCAACAACTTTGTCTTCGGCTGCTCAAGCGCGAAATCCGAAACCACAATGACTTTTCCATCGATCAATTTAGCCGACAAGGCGCTTTGCAACGCAGCCCGGTACTTCTTTTTCGGCATCGTATAGGCGTAGCTTCGGGGCTTCGGTCCAAACACGCTCCCGCCATGACGCCACACAGGCGACCGAACCGAACCCGCCCGAGCCCGGCCCGTATGCTTCTGCTTCCATGGCTTCTTGCCGGAACCACTAACTTCCCCGCGACGCAGAGTTGATGCCGTCCCCTGGCGCTCACAAGCCCGCTGCATGACGACAGCTTCGTGAACCAAAGACGCGCGCGGCTCACACCCGAACACCGCCTGCGGCAAGTCAACCGTCCCAACTTTCTTACTGTGCAAATCTACGACATCGACCGTGGGCATGTCCTAACCCTTCTTCGACTTTCTGACGACAATAAGACCATTCGTCGCACCGGGAATAGCGCCGCGAACGAAAAGCAAATTTTCTTCAGGCCTTGAATCCACAACTTTCAGCCTTTGGACCGTGACACGTTCGGCGCCCATGTGACCAGGCAATGTCTTACCCTTCCAGACACGGGATGGATACGAACTGGCACCCATGGAACCGGGATGACGATGAAACATCGAACCATGAGACTCAGGACCGCCGGCGTAATTATGGCGCTTCACAACTCCCTGAAACCCCTTACCCTTCGAGATGCCCACGACATCAACCCAGTCACCCTTCTTAAACATGCCGACCGTGACGGATTCTCCGACCGTAACGTCTCCAACCTTCTCAAACTCACGAAGCACTCGGCTGGCTGGCGCTTGCTGTTTTTTCAAGTGCCCCAACTCTGCCTTGGACAGCTTTCGCTCCTTCACTTCCCCGTACGAGAGCTGAACCGCCTCGTAGCCATCGCGCTCTTTGGTCTTGATCGTGACGACGCGGCATGGACCAGCCTCAATCACCGTGACAGGCGTCAGACGTGTCTCGTCAAACACCTGCGTCATCCCCAATTTCTTCCCAAGCAACCCGTTTGTCATCTCGTTCAACCCTTCAATCAAACCCGATGTCACAACTTGATTTCGACGTCCACTCCAGCAGCAAGATTCAGCTTCATAAGTGAATCCATCGTCTCAGGAGTAGGCTGCATGATATCGAGAAGCCGTTTATGTGTCCGCATCTCAAACTGCTCGCGAGACTTCTTGTCAACGTGTGTCGATCTCTGCACGGTAAATTTCTCGATCTTGGTCGGCAAAGGAATTGGACCGACAACTTTCGCCCCGCTCCGCCTGACCGTCTCGACGATTTCCGCCACCGATTGATCGAGCACACGGTAGTCAAATCCGCGTAACCGGATCCTGATTCTTTGATCAACCTTCACGCTCAACTCCCCATTCTATCGGCTAAAAAAACTGATCTACGCCAGAATCTCGGTGACC